>OLGX01000004.1_pt1 | contig 279511 bp, 266 predicted proteins | sample 1609451 | NCBI WGS metagenome assembly OLGX01 (sample SAMN05416834, study PRJEB24817) | seawater metagenome | isolation source: Sea water | place: Canada:Atlantic | collected 2013-07
ACCCCTGTTACCGCCGTGAAAGGGCGGTGTCCTAGGCCTCTAGACGATGGGGACGCAGAAAACTGCTACCCTAGGACAAACACTAATAATTGGTGGAGCTATGCGGGATCGAACCGCAGACCTCTTCACTGCCAGCGAAGCGCTCTCCCAGCTGAGCTATAGCCCCAACTTAATCAACACTCACCGTAATAAGTACGTCGTGTATTGCTTAGTGCGGGGCGCATTCTATGCACCACCCAAAATAAAGTCAACAGTTTTTTATCCAGCTTTATTTAAATGGTTTAATTTTCAACAAACTGGCTATCAAGCATGCTAAAAAACACAATTTGATTAAAATCATTACCCTAATGCGACTCCCCTACACTTTTATTTTATGTGGCGTTACCAGTCAGTGAATTGTAATACACTACTCTCCCCTCAAAAGGTATACATTTATATGCAATTCAAACTTTGCGGATATAATTTAAAGAATACTCACCTAACATCGCACTTTTGCTCCGACAGACCAATTAACTAAACATAGTAAAACAATAAATGATTTTTATGATTGCGCTTTAAAATATTTTTTCTTTGATCCGTATTTTATTTGTTATGACTTCTCAAGCCGGTAACAAAAAGTATACCCCCTCATTAGGGAGCGATTAAATGGCCAACAAAAAACAATCGCTTGTCTATTCCCCGAAAAAAAACTGGGTAGATGCAAATGTTATTTACAAATACCACAAATACGCCACATTTTTATACTACCCAACATATTCTGCCTATTAAATAGACGCAAGCTATATCCTGTTGTTTATAAAACCTTCATTCAGTACATTTTTATCATTCAAGTGTTGACACATTTCCAACTCTATCTATAATAGCGCCCCACAACAACGCAGCAATGTGATGTTGTTTAGATGCGGGTGATTAGCTCAGTTGGGAGAGCATCGCCCTTACAAGGCGAGGGTCACTGGTTCAAGTCCAGTATCACCCACCACATATAACTACCTCTTTAGTGTCTATTTTAAATTACTTCCTCTATTTTTTTAAAAATGCATATCTGTATAATTAACTAAGTTATAAGAAAAAGAGCATCATCTTTCTTTACAAAGAATGGCGAGAGCGCTGGTTCAAATCCAGTATCACCCACCACATATAACTACCTCTTTAATATCTACTCTGAATTATTTTTTACTTTTTTATATATGCCTATTTGCATAATTAACTTAGTTATCAGAAAAAAGAGCATCACTGCCCTTTAGGCATAATAATTTAATCACCACAGCCTAATATTTAATACCTATTCAAATGAGAATATAACCCGCCATTACAGCACTGAATAAAAATGACACTTTATGACCATATAAACGTATTAGTTAAACCTAATTACCTAATAAATACAGCTAACATTTAAATTCCCTTGTAAGCAGCTAAACTGTTGATTATAGTCTGTGTTAAAAGTGATAACGCTTAAGCCAATGCCAACTAAGATATTTTCAAAAGCCAAAATACTAATAGTCGAAGAGCAGCCACTTGCTCAAAGCTATATGAAACAATCGTTAGAAAGACTTGGCTTTCGGCAGTTGAGCTTTGCTGATCATGCCAATTCAGCAAAAGAGCAATGTTTAAGTGAATCGTTCGATTTAATTGTGTGTTCCTTCAACTTAAATAAACACCAAGACGGTTACCAGTTATACGAAGAGCTAAGAGTTAAACAACTCATAAAAAACTCTACTGGCTTTATCTTTATTTCAGCTGAAACAAGTGGTTCATTAGTACACAGTGTACTTGAGCTTCAACCCGATGACTTTTTGGTTAAGCCTTTTACAGCGCAAGAACTAAAGACCCGAATTGAACGTATATTAAAGCGTAAACACGATCTTCAAACCGTATACACGCTCATCGATGATGGTAACGACTCAAAAGCCATAAAATATATTAATGCGGCACTTGAAAGAAAAGACAATAATTACAGCCCTATTCTACTTCGTCTGAAAGGTGATGCTCTTCTTCGGTTAAAACGCGCCCAAGAGGCCAAAGACTTTTTTAAATCTGTGCTCGATATTCAAAAATTCGCCTGGGCTAAAGTGGGGCTAGTAGAAGCGCTTATAGCCAATAACGAGCATATTTTGGCGCAACGCATGTTAAAAACCATGCTAGGACGTCAAGAAACCCGTCTTGTTGCATTAGACTTACTTGGCCGGTTAGAAATTAAACTGAATCAATTTGAATTGGCCCAAGACTTTTTGAGCCAAGCAGCCACAATTGCGCCACGAAATATATCGCGTCAAAAATCGCTAAGCACGGTCTCGTTAATTAATCACGACTACGAAAAAAATTACCTAACACAAAAAGATATAGCAAACTTTGCTAAGCACTCTATTTACGATCATCCCGATATTTACTTAAATGCGGCTCGAGCAGGAATTGACTTTGCATTAACGACAGATCAAACCGATCAGGTGCAGCGCATTTCTAGGCAAACAAATAAATATATAAACGATTTAAAAACCCAATTTCCTAACAGCACTAATCAATCGCAAATTGATGTGCTTAATGCGCGGCTTCATTATTTAAAAGATGAACATCAAAAAGCTAAGAAGCTCATTGAGCAATTAGAAGATGACGACTCAATAATCCGTTCAGTCGATGGCGCACTTGATAAAGCAAAAGCCTTTCATGAGCTAGGGTTTCATCAAAAAGCACAAATGTTATTCACGCAAATAATTAATCATTGTGAAAGACACCCGACTACGAGCGAACCCACCTATTTACGTTATATACAGCAACAGCAAAGTGAACGACGTGATATTAAAATGGGGCCAAAAGAACTTAATAACCATGCTGTGACCCAGTTTAACAAAGGCCAATTGAATACAGCACTAGAAGCATTCACACATGCGTTCAGAGTGATGCCACGGAATCAAAGCATTGCACTTAATTTATTACAATGCTTATTTGATTCAACCAAACAAAGTGGCAGTTCATTGAATATCGGGCTTGCTAAAAAGTGCTACACCTTATTAGACAAATCCGATTTGCCTGCCGATCAAGCGCAGCGTTTAGATAAAATTATGAATCAAGCAAAAGAGATGAAGCTAAACCTCAAAGACTAAAGCTTTTTCATTGCAGCGCCATTAACGCAGTATCTAAGGCCCGTTGGTAATGGGCCATCTGGAAATATATGCCCTAAATGCGCATCACACACATTGCATACAACCTCAACACGCTCCATGCCATGGCTAACATCACGTACATAGCCAATTGCTTCTATACTTGCCGGCTGAGTAAATGAAGGCCAGCCAGTTCCGCTTTCAAACTTTTCGTCAGCATCAAACAATAAATTATCACAACACACACACACATATTTACCGGGCTCTAACAATGTACAACTACCAGACATATCAGGGCGCTCTGTTCCTTTCATACGCGTTACATAGTATTCGTTTTCTGATAATTGTTTACGCCATTGTTCATCTGTTTTAGTGACTTTTTTACTGGGTGTCGGATTGCCATTTTTGGCAAAATTAATCACATCGTTCCATTTCAACATAGTAACCTCATGAAAACCTGTATTACGAATAGGGTAAATAATCTGAGCTCTGGATAATTAACGTTTATAAATCAAAGATCAAGTTATATAACTACACCTTTATTACGTGGTGAAATGATGCCTCGATCAAGCTTGCTCAAAGGTAATCGTTTGCTTTTCCGCAGTAGTAAAAATCCGCTGCATGAACGCCTCTAACTCCGCTTTTTTAAATGGTAAGCTAACGCTTAGTTGCCGATCATTATTGCTACAAATAATAAGCTCATCATCTTTGCTTACTACGCGCTCAATACTTTGTATAACCAGCCAATTAGGACCATGTTTTTTATCAAAAAAGCCCATTAAGCTAAACACTAATAAGTGCTGCGCATCGCGTTGAACAAAATGCTCTAAGCGGTTTCGCGCTTTAAATAATGGAGTAAGCCTATACATGCTAGAACAAAACACAAACACCCATACACCTATCAGCACTTTAAACCACATAACGTCTGATAACTCATAGGCAAGCATTAAACCAACAAGCACAAAACCAATAATTGCAATTATTAATGCTATTTTTTTGTTTACTGCGTCCACTATGAATCCTTTTTAAGCTGTTTTTTTTCATCTGATGCTTTTTCTGTTGGCTCAGGCCAATCTTTAAAAAACACAGTTAAATACCGACTTTTAACTAAATACCAAAGCACCCAAAACACAATAACCATTTGCACTGCTAAAAAAAGCGAAAACCGATAATGGCTATTTGCCGCTTGTACTATTAACCATGTTAAATCTATCAGCGCACAAACAATTAATGGCCAGCGCATATGCCGCCAAATACTTGCCAACCGGTCAGTGGCTTTATGTGAATCACGTGGACGGCGCAAACAAAAAAACAATGTAGGAATTATCGCAATACTGCCAATAGCAATGGCAATAAAAAAGTCGCTTTTAGATCTAAAAAATAACGACATTAAGTCAAGCTCTGGTCGGCGGCTTAGTGCAGCAATAACCCAAATAAAATAAGCACGCAGCAACACCACTACACTTAAGTGAAACGCAACAGGCGTACGATAACTCCCGTATTTATCCCAGTATTGGGGTCCGTATCGGCTCATTACTACTTCCCTAGCCGTTATGCTTTTTAAGCAGCTCGATTAAATCATCCTCTGTCAGGACATCTATTCCTAAATCTTGAGCTTTTGTGAGTTTAGAGCCCGCTTTTTCACCCGCTACTAAGGCATCGGTTTTAGCAGATACACTGCCTGACACCTTCGCACCTAGCTGTTGTAAGCGCGCTTTTGCATCATTGCGATTAAGTGTGTTAAGCGTACCTGTAAGTACATAAGTAAGCCCTGCTAGCGGTTGGTCATCCTTCGATGGTGCACTCAGCGCAGGCCAATGTATGCCTTGCTCAATAAGCGCATTGACGACCGCTAAATTGTGCTCTTCGTCAAAAAAACCTCGCACATGCGATGCCACAATATCACCTACATCGCTTACTTGTGTCAGGCTATCGACACTGGCACTAATAATATTCTCAAGCGTTAAAAAGTGATTTGCTAAATTTTGTGCCGTTGCCTCACCTGCCTCTCGTATACCCAATGAATATAAAAATTTAGCAAGCGTGGTGGCTTTTGCTTCGTTTAAAGCAGTGACTAAATTTTTAGCCGATTTTGGCCCCATGCGTTCGAGTGATTCAAAATGGCCTTGTTTTAGTATAAATAAATCAGCGGGTGTTTTTATAAGCTCACGGTCCACTAATTGATCAACAATTTTATCGCCAAGGCCATCAATATCTAATGCTTTGCGAGATGCAAAATGCTTTATAGCTTGCTTACGCTGTGCCGGGCACACTAAACCGCCAGTACAACGAGCTACAGCTTCACCTTCGACTTTTTCTACATGGGAATCACAAATTGGGCAAGCTGATGGAAACACAATATCTCTTGCATCTGCGGGTCTGCGATCGAGCACTACCTGCGTTATTTGCGGAATTACATCGCCAGCACGGCGAATAATCACCGTATCACCAACTTTAACACCTAAGCGAGCAATTTCATCACCGTTGTGAAGCGTTGCATTAGACACCGTTACACCGCCTACAAATACAGGCTCTAAACGAGCAACAGGCGTAATTGCACCCGTGCGCCCAACTTGAAACTCTACATCAAGTAGTTGAGTAACTTCTTCTTGCGCCGGAAACTTATAAGCAATAGCCCAACGAGGCGCACGCGCCACAAAGCCCAAACGCTCTTGTAAGGCTTTATTATTAACTTTTATTACCACGCCATCAATTTCATATTTAAGCTCACTACGACGCGTTAAAATATCACCATAGTAATCTAAAGCAGCTTGTGGCCCTTCCACCAGCTTTGTTTCTGGGCAAAGGGGTAAACCCCAATCAGTTAGCTTTTCTAATTGCTGAAAATGATCATCAGGAATTGAGCCATCGGCAACCAAACCAGTGCTGTATGCATAAAACATCAGTGGGCGTTTGGCGGTGATTTTAGAGTCTAGTTGACGCAAGCTACCTGCGGCTGCATTACGTGGGTTTACAAATACTTTTTCGCCACGCTTTTGCGCTTCACTATTGAGCTTTTCAAACCCTGCGCTATCCATGAATACCTCGCCACGCACTTCAAGCTCTTTCGGGAAGTCTCCACGTAATTTAAGAGGCACGTTACGAATTGTTTTTACATTTTGAGTGATATTCTCACCAGTAAAGCCATCACCCCGCGTTGCAGCTTGTACCAACACCCCATCACGATAAATGATCGACACAGCCAAGCCATCTAACTTGGGCTCACAGCAAAAAGTAAGCTCATCGGTGCTCATTAAGCGCTCTTTGATTCGGCGATTAAAGCCTGTAAATTCGTCTTCGCTAAACGCATTATCGAGCGATAGCATGGGCACTTGGTGGGCGACTTGCTCAAACTTGCTAAGCGCTGCGCCACCTACTTTTTGAGTCGGTGAATCGGCAGATAAAAATTCAGGGTTTTGTGTTTCAAGCGCACTGAGTTCGCGTAATAGCCTATCGTATTCAGCATCTGGAATGCTTGGGGTATCAAGCACATAATAATTGTAATTGTGCTGCTCTAATAGGGTACGAAGATGATTAATTTGCTCACTAATGCTGCTAGACATTTAAACCTCAAAAAACATAAAAAAGCCACTTTGACGATATCGCCCAGTGGCTTATAAAAATTATATATTACAAATTGTTACGCTGAAAAAGCACGAACCTGCTCAACATACTGTCTTACACGCTCAACACTCATTTCTTCGCGCTCTGCGTCTAATATATGCGCGCCGAATTCGTCGGCTATTTTTTTAGCCGCACTGTGCAACATATTAAACGCTGCTAACCCGTCGCCGTCACACGGTAAGGTCATGAATAAGCTGACCCCAGCGGTGCTAAACTGTTCCATATTATCTATATCGAACGTCCCTGGGTTGTACATATTAACCAATCTAAACAGCACAGGCCCTTGGCCAGCAGGGTCTAAATGACGGTTAAAAAAGCCTTCCTCTGAGTATTTAAAACCGAGCGTATTTACAGCGGGTAATAACTTGCTGCCTTGCATAGTTAACCCTTCAGGCATTTGTATATGTACAATAACAAAATCCGGTACTGGCTCTTGTGGTTGTTGATCAGTTTGCTCAACCGACTCTAAATCATCAACAACACTTAGATCGTCCTCAATAGGCACCTCTGGCACGCTAGACTCTATTTGAGGCTCATTAGCATCAAAGTTAAGTTCCCCTAACTGTGGCTCGTCACGCTCACTAATAACCGGTTCTTTTTGCTCAGTTTTTTGACTATACGAATGAGATGAAGCTGCGGGGCTTTCTTGGAGTGGTTCAACCCGTTCTTTAACAGACGTATCTGGGCTGTCTTTTTTTCTTACAGACCATAAACCATGGACTAATAAGCCACCAATGACAATCACACTGATAATGATTAAAACCCATCTTAATTGTTCGGCCATCCCCTCACCTTTTATTATTTGTTATGCCTAAACTCTGTATAGTAATAAAAAACTAATACACGTGTTATAAAAATTTATGCGTGTGCAAGTTGCACCGCTTGTTCAATATCTACAGCAACCATTCGTGATACCCCCGGCTCTGCCATGGTAACACCGGTTAAACGACCCGCCATCTCCATTGCAATTTTGTTATGGCTTATATAAATAAATTGCACTGATTGTGACATTTCTTCTACCAAACGGCAAAAGCGTACAACGTTTGCGTCATCTAATGGCGCGTCAACTTCATCCAGCATACAAAATGGCGCTGGATTTAGCCTGAATATAGAAAACACTAATGATAATGCCGTCAGCGCTTTTTCTCCACCACTTAACAAGTGAATGGTTGAATTTTTCTTACCTGGCGGCCGTGCCATTATACTAACACCACTTTCAAGTAAATCGTCACTGGTTAATTCCAAATACGCACTACCGCCGCCAAAAACTTTAGGAAACAGCAGCGCAAAATCTTCGTTTACTTGATCAAACGTGGCTTTAAAGCGTGTTTTTGTCTCGGTGTCAATTTTTCGAATAGCACCTTCAAGGGTATTTAACGCTTTAGTTAAATCCTCTAACTGGTTATCTAAATAATCACTTCGCTGTTTTGCAACGTCAAACTCTTCTATAGCTGCTAAGTTAACCGCACCAAGCCTGTCTAGCTGATTTGTAATACCTGTTAATTGGTTTTGCGCTGCATTGAAAGTTAAGTCGTCAGGTAATGTTTCAAGTACTGCTTTTAGGCTTTGTTTAAGCTCATCTAATGGCTCAAGTGAAGCTTGCGCCTTTATTAATAAGCTCTGCTCTTCAAGTGTTAATCTTTGATGTTGTTCTTGAAGTCCTTGCAGCTCACCCTGAGAATTTTTAAGACTAGCTTGCTTTGTATTCAAGGCGTCTTTGGCTTGTGATAAATCGTTTTGTAATTGCGCTAGTAATTGCTCGCCATGTTGATGCGTTTCTAATAACGTTAAAATTGATTCACTGAGTGTTTCTTCTGGAATAAGTAGCGTCTCAATTTCCAAAACTAATTCTTCAGCTCCTTGTTTTGCCTCATTATAGGCTTGCTCTGCATGGCTTAGTTTTGTTTGGCTTAATTGCCACTCACTGCGTGCTTTTTGCTGTCTTAAACTTGCCTGATGAGCCTGCGTTTTGTATTGCTCTAGCGCACTGAGTGCTTGGCTATAGTTTTTATCGCTTTGCATGCGCTCATCATTAGCAGCCTCAGTTTCATCTATTAAATTAAATTGCTGCTCAGCAAATAGTTCATATTGCTCTGTTTGTTCTTCAAGCTGCTTATTAAGGTGCAAAAGTGACGCACTTATCGTTTGCTCTTGAGTTTTTATTTTTAATAGCTGGTGTTGATATTGAGTGACCTGCTCTGTGAGCATATCGCTTCGGGTACTTGAAATAGCAATCTGTTGGGCAAGCTGATGAATAACCTCTTTAAGCGCTTTTTGCTCGGTATTAAGCTCTGCTTGTAGTGCAATGTATTGTTCAAGTTCGCTTGTTACCTTTTCAAGTTCACTTTTAGTCTGTGTGATCTCATGGGTGTACTCGTGAAGTTGCTTATGTTTAATTAGCAATGAGTTGTTTGTGTTGCTATCCGCGTTTACGTGCCAATTACGGCCATGCAACGCGCCATTTTTATCCATCACCGCAATGTAATAGTCATCGTTTAACACCGTTAAATCGGCGTGTTCACTGTAAACAATTCGTGTGAGTAAATCTGGGTATACGCCAGCGGTAATATAATCAGCCAGGCTTGGCTTAAGTAAAGACTGACCGCTTGGCCATACGCTATTAGGTGATGGCTGCTCTGTTACACTTAAATGTGTAAGCGACTTAAGTGCTTGCTCTATTAATGGCTCAAAACCATCTTGCACTATTAGTTGACTTAAGAGTCCTGCTAAATCAGTGACCTCTTCATCTAACCCCAATGCACTTTTAAGCCCCGCAATACGGGCGTTTAGTTCATTTTCTTTCTGTGCCAGTGCTTTATGATTGTCTTGAGTTTTATTAACCTGCTTATTTTGTTGGGTCAGTGTAACTTCACATTGGGAAAGCGCACTTTGATTTTTTGCAAGCTCCTCAGTAAGTGTTTGGCGCTGGCGTTGTTGCTCGACCAGCTGCTGTTCTATATTATTATTTTTTAGTTCATCAAGCTGCGAATTTAACTGGCTGAGTTGCTCATTGACATGGTTTATTTGCTGTTGCGTGTGCTTTATTTCACTACTTTGCGACTGCACCTGAGTATTAAATTGCTGCTGTTGTTCGTTGAGTGTTTGCCAATGCGAATAACTCTGCTGCTTAGCGGTCTGTAGTCCCTCAAGTTCAAATGACAGTTCATCCACTTGCTCTTCGCACATTACACTGCTTTCTATTGCCGCTTGCAGTGCTTCATCAAGTTCTTCGCATATATGCTGCTGTTGCGCTTTTTGATCAAGGCTGTCTGTTTGACGTTGCTGTAATTTTATTAAGCTTTGTTTAAGTGATTGTATTTGTTGTTTAATACTGATTTTTTGCTGTTCGGCTCGAGTTAACTCGGTATGAGTAATATGTTGCTGGTGCTGCGCATCACTTAATTTATCTTGCTGAGCTTGTACTTCGCCTTCAAGTGTTGCAAGCACATCATCGTGCCCTGAGTGGGCCGTTTTAAAAAAGCTAATTTGCTCATCAAGCTTTTTTATTTGCTCGCTTTTGTCTATTTGTTGCTGATGAAGTTTTTGCCATTTTAAAACAGCTATTTGACTTTTTAATGTGCGCTCTGTTGCTTTAAGTTCACGGTATTTTTTAGCGTCAAGTGATTGAACTGCCAATTTATCGAGTTGACTTTGCAGCTCTTTACGAACATCTAATAAACGTTCTAAATTTTCGCGGGTACTTTTGATCCGCGTTTGCGTTTCGCGGCGGCGCTCTTTGTATTTAGATACGCCTGCGGCTTCTTCTAAAAATACGCGCAGCTCTTGAGGTTTACTTTCAATTAAGCGCGATATCATCCCTTGCTCAATAATCGCATAACTGCGAGGACCAAGCCCAGTGCCCAAAAATATATCAGTTATGTCACGCTTGCGGCATTTACTGCCATTTAAAAAGTACAACGATTGACCATCACGTGTTACTAAACGCTTAATCGCTATTTGGTTTCTATCGGCAAAGGTGTTTTTTAATTCTTGCTCGCCTAACGAGTTATCAAAAATTAGCTCTACTGAAGCTTGCGAAATGGCTTTACGGTTAGTTGACCCATTAAAAATAACATCAGTCATGGCATCGCCACGCAAGTTTTTAGCTGAGCTTTCGCCTAGCACCCACCGCACTGCATCAATAACGTTAGATTTGCCACAGCCGTTTGGCCCAACAACGCAGGTCATTTGATCTGGAAACGGTATTTTAGTGGGCTCTACAAACGATTTAAAGCCCGCTAATTTAATAGTGCTTAAGCGCATCTTGTTGTTTTACCAATTTATTATTGTTGTTATTCATGGGCAATTTAACTTAAAAAACACGCGTTTGTTAAGCTTGTCGCTTAAAATTATCTAAAATAATCCCTGTTGCCATGGCAACATTGAGCGACTCGGCCTCGCCAAATGCAGGAATTGTTATTTTATCGGTCACTAAACCTGCACAGGCTTCGCGTATCCCATGCGATTCACTGCCCATTAGCAAAACACCCTCACCACTGAATTGTGTTTTATGCACACTTTCACCATCTAAAAATGCGCCATATATTGGCAAATTTAAAGTCTGTAAATATTCAGGTAATTCAACTTGGCTTACAGATACTCTTACAAACGACCCCATAGTGGCACTAATTGTTTTTGGGTTATAGGCATCTGCGCTGTCTGTGCTAGTAACAATATGTTTAATCCCATACCAATCAGCAACTCTGATAATAGTGCCTAAATTGCCTGGATCAGACACGCCATCAAGCGCCAATATTAATCCATTCATATTGGGTAAGTCGGCTTTGGGCATATCAACAATTGCAATAGCCGCATTATTACTTACAAGGGTGCTCGCTTTAGTCAACGCCTCTTCGTCTGCTTCAATGATGTGGGTGTTTGGAAAACGGCTTTGATGAGCATTTATAAACGCCTGCGTAGCAAATATAACAACTGCGTTTAAAGAACTATTTAACAACTCAAGTACGTTTTTTTCGCCTTGTACAAGGTATTGATTATATTGCTTTCGGTACTTTTTTTGGCCAAGTTGGCGAATAAGTTTGAGTTGGTTTTTTGAAATCATAGCAGCCCCATAAAATTATCCGCTCAGTATAACAGAGTTCATTATAAAAAATGTATCACCTAGTTTGAACACACCTTATAGTGAGAAAAAACAGCGCTATTGCTGTGATAAATATTGAGTTTTGCACTTAAAATCGGTAAATTAACAAAAAAACAACATGGAATGGCTTTTAATGGAATCAATACACCCAACCCCTTCACAATCAAACGAACCTAACGGTCAACCACTTACCCCACTATCTAGCTCCAAAGTGCAATTTAGTGGCAAGGGCGGTGAATTTTTTGGTATTTGGATAGTTAATATCTTACTAAGCGTACTAACATTGGGCATTTATTCTGCCTGGGCAAAAGTGCGTACAATGCGCTATTTTTATGGGCACACTCGTATAGATGGCCACAGCTTTGACTACTTAGCTACTCCAATGCAAATTTTAAAAGGCCGTATTTTAGCGGTCATTGTATTTTTAATTTACACCTTTGCTGTCAGCTTTTTTCCACTGATAGGCTTTTTATTTGCCATCGCTTTTATTTTTTTAATGCCGTGGATTATTAACCAAGGCCTGCGCTTTAATATGCGTATGACCCGTCATCGTAATGTGCGCTTTGCATTCAAAGGCGATTACGGCGAAGCCTTTGTTAACTTTATACTGTTACCGATTGCCAGTGTATTTACACTTTATTTATTAATGCCGTATGTTTTAAAGCGCATAGATAATTACATTCACAGTAATATTAGTTACGGCAATAAACCATTAACCGTAAAGCTCAAAGGTGAAACTTACTATTTAACAGCGCTTATTTGTTTTGTAGTGAGCTCTATCACTATGGTGATATTTATGGCTATTTTAGGACTTTTTGGACTTGATTTACTCAATGTTGAAAATCAACAAGCGGCTCAAGAACCAGTCAAAATGGGAATTATGTTTGGTGGATTAATGATTGCCTATGTTGTGATGATTGCCATAGTAACCGCAGTGTGGAAAGCGGCCATTCGAAATCATATTTTTAATAACAGCCAATTTGAAGATGTTGCATCGTTTAAGTCTGAACTTAAACCTATTCCTTATGCCATTTTACTTTTAACGAACATGCTAGCTATTGTGTTTTCATTGGGGCTTGCTTACGCCTGGACACAAATTCGTACATCAAAAATGCTTGCCGAGGCCACAACTGTTGATATATACCCTGGCGCATTAAACTTAATCGATACAACGCAAGAGCAGCAGTCATCCTTTGCCGAAGAAGCGGCTAATGTATTTGATATTGATTTATCGCTAACCTAAGAGATTACTATGCACGTACAGGGACATTACTTCCCCAAAGCATCAAGTAATTATCAACCGGGTGTCGCTAATATTCGCGATACCCTGGTTGAAATTAGCCACGATGATCAGCTTATTTCAAGCTATGCAATAAGCGATATATCACTCACGTCTGGCCTGGCCGGGCTTGCTGATGAACTGCGTTTTAATGATGGCAGTCGCTTCATTCCAAGTGATGTAAATTATCGCTGGCCTTTTAAAACCAATAAGCACGACCTATTAGAGCGCCTTGAAAAAAGTAAATGGGCTATTATAGCGGCAATTGTAGCTACACCACTTTTTATGTGGTTAATGCTATACAAAGTTGTGCCCGCAATTGCTGTGTACAGTGTTGATACCCTACCGCATAGCGTTGTTGAACAAATGGGTGAGCAGAGTTTTGCTGTAATTAAAAAATTAGCCCTAGACCCAACCGAGTTATCTGCCGAGCAACAAGCCACAGTGCAGCAGCATTTTAATACCATGCTTGATGCGCTTGCACTTGAAAAGTCGGTGTATAGGCTTTCGTTTTATAAATCCCAAAGCTTTGGGGCTAATGCGTTTGCACTCCCTCATGGCCGTATTGTGGTTACTGATGAATTAGCTAATTTACTAGCCGATAAACCCAATGCGCTAAAGGCTGTGTTACTTCACGAAATTGGTCATGTCGTCCACCAGCATAGTGTTCGCATAACAGCACAATCGGCCGCCAGCACAATTGTACTTGCCGTTATATTTGGTGATTTAGAAGGGATTGCAGAAGTCGCTTTAGGTACGGGGGCATCGTTTGCTCAACAAGGATTTTCACGAGATATGGAACGAGAAGCCGACAGCTATGCATTGACTCAATTAGAATACTTAGGCTATTCAAGCAACGATTTTGCCGATGCAATTGAAGCATTACAGGGTGCGCATACCACTGAGAACGAACACCTTAAAAAGGTGAATAACTTACTCGAATATTTATCGAGCCACCCCAGCTCACAGGAGCGAATAGACAATGCTAGGAAATAACCGCGGTTATATACAAATGGCACGCTATATCGTGGGGCTGAGTTGGATGTATCATGGCTTTTTCCCGAAGATTTATCATATCGCCCCTCTTGAAAAATTAATGACTGGCAGTGCAGGCTATTCTGAACAGGTGTCTGATTTAATTACGCGTAGCGCGGGTATTGCCGAGGTTATTTTTGGGCTGTTAATAATAATATTTTATAAAAATAAACAGCTGGTTTGGTTAAATATTTTCGCACTATGCGGCCTGCTAGGAGCCGTTGCGGTCATGCAGCCTAGTTTACTCATAGAAGCATTTAATCCAGTTACTACCAACGTGCCACTTATTGCCTTAAGCTTTATATGGCTAAAAGAAATTAAACAGTTAAGTAATCGGTACCTCTAAATAATAAAAGAGGATTTTATCCTCTTTTATTATTGGGGCATGTTTAGAGTGAGTACTTGTTCTTGTGGGTCCACAAATGCAGTAATTCGCTCGCAATGGTTGCTGCCGCAATTGCGGTAAGCTCACTTTGATCGTACGAAGGTGATACCTCTACCACATCCATACCCACCATATTTATCCCTTTTAGCGCGCGCAGTACTTTAAGTACTTTATCAGATGTTAAACCACCGCATACAGGTGTGCCGGTGCCTGGTGCAAATGCCGGGTCAAGGCAGTCTATATCAAACGTTAGGTAAACGGGCAAGTCACCTACTCGCTCACGTATTTGCGCTGCAATGTCATTGGCATGCAAATCGTTAGCTTGCATTGCATCAATCACTGCAAACTCATGCTTTGATTGATCAAAGTCGGTACGAATACCAATTTGTATACTGTGCTCTACATCAATCAGCCCTTCCATGGGTGCATGATAAAACATAGTGCCGTGATCAAAACGCGAACCGTTGCTGTAAGTATCGGTGTGCGCATCAAAATGAACCAAAGCCATTTTGCCGTGAATCTTTGCATGTGCCCGCAGAAGCGGAAGCGTTACAAAGTGATCGCCCCCAAGACCTAACAGCGTTGTTCCTTGACGAAGTATTTGCTCTGCGGCCATTTCTAGCTGTGCAGTAAAATACTCTGGGTCGCCGACTGGATAAGTAAAGTCACCTGCATCTGCAACCGTTAAACGCTCAAATAAAGGAAATGTCCACGGGTATTTAGTGTCTTCCCAGGCTAAATGTACTGACGCTCTGCGAATAGCATCGGGTCCTAAGCGAGCACCGGGACGGCCCGATGTTGCTAAGTCAAACGGTAAGCCTAATACAACGACATCTGCATCAATGGCATTAATATTTTGCACCATAGGACGACGTAAAAACGTCATCCCGTTTGAATACAACGAGTGGTCAACATGACCAAACAAGCTAGACATTGCTTATAACTCTTCTAAATAAGTGTAGCCATTAAGGCCGCTTTGCAACTCGTCTAAAACGCTTTGCTGTTCTTTTTTATCTATTTTTGCAGACACTAACTGCGCATACGACTGCTGAAAGCTCTCAACATCTAAATGTACATAACGCATCATATCAGCTACGGTATCACCCTGATTTATTTCGCTAATACTGGCAACGCCTTGCTCATCCATATTGATAATGGCGCTGTGTGTATCGCCAAATAAATTGTGCATATCACCTAAAATTTCTTGATACGCTCCCACTAAGAAAAAGCCCATTAGGTAAGGTTTATCAGCACTGTACTCAGGCACCGGTAATGTGCTTTCAATGCCTTGGCCATCAACATAGTGCTCAAGTGCGCCGTCTGAGTCACAGGTTATATCAAGTAATACAGCACGTTTTTTTGGTGCTTCGGTTAAGCCACTTAATGGCAATACCGGAAACACTTGATCAATCCCCCACGCATCAGGCAATGATTGAAAAAGCGAAAAGTTTACAAAAAACTTATCAGCTAAACGCGCATTTAACTCGTCAATAATCGGGCGATGAAAACGGTTTTTGTTATCCATGTGTTTGTTAAGCTCATAACAAATACGTAAGTTAACTTGCTCTGCCCACGCACGCTGCGTTAAATCTAAAAGCCCAAGTGCAAACTGGTTATGCGCCTCTGCTAAGTCGCCTTGGCTATCGTGATAAATTTCAATCAGTGCACGGTCGTCAGTTAAATCGGTTAGCTGAACAAATGACGCCCACATATTATTTAATAAAAGTGGTGCATCTGCTGCAGGCGCTTTTAGCTCCTCTGGTACGTAGCTTTCTGTGCCTATCACGTTTGATATAAGTACCGCATGGTGCGCCGTTAGTGCACGCCCCGACTCAGAAATAATAGTCGGCATGGGCTGCGCGTACTGCTTACACGTATCGCCTATGGTGTACACAATATTATTTGCATACTCTGCTAAGCTATAGTTCATTGAGTTATGAGATTGGCTGCGTGTACCATCGTAATCAATCGCTAAACCGCCCCCTACATCTAAGCACTCAATACTTGCGCCTAATTTGCGTAACTCACAATAAAAGCGCGCGGCCTCGCTTACACCTAAACGCACATCGCGGATGTTTGCCATTTGCGAGCCTAAGTGAAAATGCACAAGTTGCATTAAATCAAGCTGGTCGGCCTCTTTTAAACGGTTCACCACATGCAGTACTTGCGACGCAGATAAACCAAATTTAGATTTTTCGCCGCCACTTGCTTGCCACTTACCTTTACCTTGCGATGCTAAACGTACACGAATACCAATACGTGGTTTAACATTTAGCGCTTTTGCTTGGCTAAGCACCATGTCGAGCTCAGAGAGCTTTTCAAGCACTATGTATACTTTGTGGCCTAGCTTTTCGCCAATAAGTGCTAAGCGCACATATTCCTTGTCTTTGTAGCCATTGCATACAATCACTGCACTGGTTTTTTCTGCCATTGCCAAAACAGTTAAAAGCTCTGGTTTGCTGCCTGCTTCTAGGCCTAATTGTTTTTTTTCTAACTCGGCTTGGCTTGCTACTATTTCTTCAACTACTTCGCGTTGTTGGTTTACTTTAATTGGGTAAACTAATAAGTAGTCTTTTGGGTAGCCATAGTTTTCAATCGCAGTATTAAATGCAGCACATAAACTGTGCACACGATGATGTAAAATTTGTGGAAAGCGCACTAAAGCCGGTAAGCTCAAGCCTTTTTCTTCTAGTTGTTTTGCAATATCTGTCAGTGCAATAGTTTGCTCTGGGGCGTGAGCCTTTGGCGCAACATACACATCACCTTGATCATTAATACCAAAAAAACCTTGGCTCCAATGACGAACATTGTAACTCGTGCGAGCTTGTTCTAGTGATGTTGTCTCTTTCATTTATCTTTCTCTTTTATTTAATGAATGCCGGTTCGGCTGATTGGGCGCATTAAAAGAAAAATAGACTTTTAAGTCCAACAAGTATTTTTACTCGTAACGAGTGATTTTTAATATTATCAGTAAATAGTACAGAGCATGACCCACAAGCCCTTATTTAATGAGGCCTAGTTGCAAATAATAATCAGGTTAGTCACACGTTTTTTATAAGGAGAAATATAGGTCTGGTTTTAATAAAAATGTATTCAACATATACACATGGCTAAGGGGCTGCTAATAAAAACTTTTTTGTATTCATTATTTAATTTTGCTACGTCGAGTTTTTAACCGTTAGCGTGAAAATTTAAATCTTCAAATTGATTAAGTATTATTGGGGATGGGTTTTAACAGCTAAATAGCAGCAAATTAATTACTTAGCCTGAAATCTGCTTTAGCCGTTTGCTATTCAGAAATCAGGCTAATTAGCTATTGAAGCTAAAATCAATTATTCAGCTAAAGCCACTTCGGCTAACTTCATTGTACTTTCGAACGACTTAGTGCCGGCTATAAATAACCCATTATGGCAAAATACAGCGTCGTCTAAGCCTGTTTCAGCTTGAAACTCTTCATCAGATAAACCAGCCCATGCTTTAGGTAAAGACTTTCTATCTTCAAACGATCCTGGCTCTACAGGTACTGTTTGTAGTATCCATTGACCTGAGTGTGAAGGATAAACCATGTACAATGCTTCACTTGACAAGATATGCACTGTTTTTTTCCATGGCGTGTATTTTTCAAGCACAATAACGCGTGGGTCTTCTGCACTTTCTATAGCTTCAGTCACAATTGCTTTTGCATTAACACTGCCACTGGCTGACGCTATAAATCGAGTCAACATACGAGAGGCAAATTCAACAGCCTCATCAAAGCACTTATCAAACTCAGGGCTCTCTTCCCACGTTGGGTTATACATTGAAATTGTTTGACTTAAACTTATGCCTTGCTGCACCCCTTCAACATGGCCACAATCAATTGCATCAATGGTTGAGACCAACCCGGCATCTACTCTGTCTGCAATTGCTTGGTTATTGCCACACAGTGATAAACCATACTTTTGCCACACCAAACCAAATGACGAATACGGTATTCCATTTTCACGCTCCCCGGCGCCACCGCGCTGGTGGTGATCAAAACGCCCGGTATCAGGATCGTATTGCCCACCTACATCAATCACGATATCAGCATTATCCATAAGCGCTTTGTCGCGGGTACGTACTAAATTAAACGAAGGAAGTACATGTTTGAGCACCGCGATGCTAAATACATCATCGGCATGAAAATTACCATTGTGGGTAACTACTGTTAAATCGGTCGTTGAACTGGTGTCTTTATTAGAAAGGATAAGGAAATCTCGCTCTATATTGCGTTAATTATGAAAACTAAAGGACGTTATGTGGTGAATTTTATATGAATGCGATTAACAAGAACAGGGTTCTTGTTAATCGTTTTGATATTGCGACTGAGCCTAGCCTAATTGCTAAGGTATGTTAATTTTGTATTTACAGTATCTACCTCTAAAAAGACTGATGCCAGTGTAAATAATCTTCAAAATGCATTGGTTTAGCAATTAAATAGCCTTGAATCATGTCAACGTTCATTGTTTTAAGTATGGTAAATTGCTCTTCGGTTTCAACACCTTCAGCAACAACTGTTAAGCTAAGGCTTTTACCAAGGTTAATAATGGTTTGCACAATGCTAAATCCAGTGCCTTTGTCTAATATTTTATCTATAAAGCTTTTATCTACTTTTAATTCATTCACCGAAAACGAGCTCAAATGCGTTAAACACGAGTAGCCTGTGCCAAAATCATCTATCGAAAAAATAAAACCTTGCTGTTTTAATTCATCAATTTGCGATATCACGCTAGCAATATCGCCGCTAAGCATAGACTCTGTGATCTCTAACTTAATATTCGATGGGTTAACGCCATAATCGTTAACAACATTTAATAATTCAGTTTTTAACGTCGTTGAATTGAACTGGACCTGACTTATATTTATAGACACTTTAAATGAATCATCAATCAGCTTCTTGCTGTTAAGCTCATTTATTAAAATACAAATATCACGCAGCACGGTGTTTTGAAGTTTTTGAATAACCCCATTTTGCTCAGCGATTGGAATAAAGTCATTAGGCGCAATCAATCCCTTACTTGGGTGCTGCCATCTAATTAGAGCCTCTGCCCCCGTAATTTTTCCATTAGCGTTTATTTGCGGCTGAAAATAAGCACTAAATTCATCGTGTGCTATCGCTCTGACAATATCGGTTTCAAGTTCTGCCTGATTTTCTAGTAGAGCTTGTAACTCTGGATCATAAAAGCTGCAACTGTTGCCATTTTTCATTTTAGAACGGTACATGGCCGTATCAGCAAATTTAAGAATGTTATCGGTTAAATGATTACTTTTATCTATTAAACAAATACCGATACTACAACTAACCTGAAAAGCTAAACGACCCACTTCAAATTTATCATAAAAGACACTTTGTATTATTTTAGCCTTTTTTTCTGATTCTAAAATCGCGCTTTCGGTGTTATCACCAACATATTCAAGCAATATAATAAATTCATCGCCGCCAACACGCGCTAATGTATCTTTTTCACCAATAACACCGTTAAATCGTTTTGAAAGCTCTACAAGTACTTCATCACCTGCACTGTGACCAACTGAGTCGTTAATTCGCTTAAAATTATCTAAGTCTAAAAATAATAATGCACCGGTCACATTGCTTTGGTGTATATTCTCAACATAGGCTGCTAATTTGTCATTTAGCATTCGCCTATTTGGTAAACCTGTTAATGGGTCATAGAAGGCGAGTCTTTCTACTTCTTTCTCTGCTTTTTTTCTTGTGGTTATATCGCGGGCAACCCAAACAATATAACGCTGAGATGGGTTATCTGATTGGTAATCTTTAATTGGCGATGTACGACCTTCAAAAACCATTATTTTGCCGCCAATATCTAGCTCATATTCAAATACTTGCACATCATTTGTCAGCAATGTTTTATCTATTACCGCCATGATTGATGCGGCATCTTCTACAGGCAACACATCGCTAATTTTTTTATTTATCAAGTCAGATTGTGATTTGTATAAAAGTGCATCAGTGGTGCCGTAAATATCCATATACTCACCTTCTTCACTAATAATGAGGGTCAAATCAGGCATCACTTTCGTAAATGCCTCAAATTTTTCATTACTTTTTTCCAAATCATTGATCAGTTGATTAGCTTTTATGTACTCATGGTTTTTTTCAAGCGCAATACTGGTAAAGTGAACAAAGTAGTCGATTAATTCAAGTTCGAAAGATGAAGGCTTTTTAGGTTTATCGTGGTAAATAGCAAAAGTACCTAAAATATTTGATTTAGTTGAAATAATAGGAGTAGACCAACACGACTGTAGTCCAAACTGTAAAGCGATTTCTTTAAAGTCTGCCCATAAAGGCGACTTAGCTATATCTTCAACAATCACGCGTTCACCTAAATACGCAGCAGTACCACACGAGCCAACATTTGGACCTATATGAACCCCATTAATTGCTTGGCAATATTCATCATCAATATTGGGCGCAGCACAATGAAGTAGTTTTCCTTTATTTAGTGATAGGATTGAGCATTTAGCTGAATTTTCATCAATAAGTTCTTCTATAGACAAACATATCTCATCTAAAACGTCTTCAAAGGGAAGCCCTAGCGCTATTTTAGATAAGATATCTTGCTGATGGGATAACAACGTGTTTAACCTAACTGCTTCCATTTGACACCACACACTTTCATTATTGTTTTTAGCTTAAATATGCTTTTAAAAACAGTACAGTATTAAGTACCGAATAAAATAATTCGCTTAAGTAACGTAAAGTATAGTTGTAAATAATCGACTTTTACTGTTAATTAATGTTTTTTATACAATAATAAACAGCACAGCGTTAGCCTATAAAAACATAGGCGTTCAGAAATCTGCTTGTTATTGGCTTAAGCCAAGCTCCATAAACACACTTTGCGGGTTATCTTGATAAGAGCCAAAACAACCACAACACTTAAACCCTAAATTTTCATATAATTTAATCGATTCAATTTGTTTAGGGCCGGTTTCTAACCTAATTAATGGGATCTCTTCTTCACCTGCGTAATGCAAAAGAATTTGCATTATTCTACGAGATAGCCCTTTTCCACGGTAACTTGGGTTTACATAGAGGCGCCTTATTTCTGCGTAAGATGGCTCCCCTGATTGCATCACAATTGCCCCACAAGCAACAATCCCATCATCGTTTTTTAAACCAATTGCATAAACATTAGGTTTATCAAGCTCACCTAACGTGAGAGATTGTGCGGTCGCTACTGGGTACAAAGAATTTATAAGTCGGTCGATATCAGCAAAAACATTAATCACATCCTGATCATTCGGTTTTAAATCAACTAACTGCATTGAGTATCTCAAATTTATATTAATTATATGTTGTGAAACTATACCGAATTGTAACAAATGAACAACCTCTGCGTGTTGTTTTAACACAATTACAGGTTTAAATAACTCAGACTCAGTGCTTTCAAATTAAGAACTGATAAAAATACGTATACCTGGCTTTAAACACTTTGTTACGCAAAATAGCTGTTCAAAACTATTAAGCTATTTATACTAACTTGAGTTGTAAACATTGATTGAGGTTGTTGTGCAGATCATACAAGGTATGGAATATTTTTTTTCAGGGTTTAAATTAATAAGCCAAAAAGGTTTAAAGCGCTTTGTGCTCATTCCGCTTTTAATTAATATTTTATTATTTGGTAGTTCGCTCTTTTTTTTATTTGGCTGGCTTAGTGAAAGCTTTAGCTACATCAATAATATGCTCCCTGATTGGCTGAGTTGGTTAGAGTGGCTAATGTGGCCGATTGCGGTATTGGTCGTACTATTTAGCTATAGTCTGGTATTTACAGTAATAACAAACTTTATTGCCGCTCCATTTAATGCACTTTTAAGCGAAAAAGTAGAGTTATACTTAACTGGTCAAAAAATTAATGATGACGGCTTTGCCGAGTTAGTTAAAGATGTACCTCGCATGCTTGCCCGCGAATGGACCAAGCTATGCTATTACTTACCACGAGCTATTGGCTTTTTTATACTGTTATGGATTTTACCGGTAATAGGTCAAATATTATGGGTTTTATTTACGTGTTGGATGTACGCGGTGCAATATGAAGATTACGCGTTTGATAATCATAAAATTAGCTTTAATGAGATGAAAAACGACTTAAAGTCTAAGCAAGGTCTTTCATACGGGTTTGGTTTTGCTGTTATGCTGTTAACAGCCATTCCAGTTGTTAACCTAATTGTTATGCCTGTCGCGGTATGCGGTGCTACGCGTTTGTGGGTAGATAATTACCGCCCTAAGTACCGAAGCTAACTCTTAAATGAAGTTATTGCCTTAGTAACTGTGTGTATATAAAAATGGGCCTAGTGGCCCACTTTTATCGTTAATCAACTGTATAAGCTTTGAGGGACTTTAGTCACATTTAAATGTACCGTGATCTCTTCTCTATCATGGTATAAATGCTTAGCTTGTAATTCGTAGCTAATACCGTACTTAGCGAGCTCTTCTCTTATCATTGCTAAACATTCATACACACTGTCAAAGCGCTTTTTCATTGGTAACTTAAGATTAAAAATAAGCTCTTTTGCATAGGCATTAACAGCCCAATCAATCATTAGGCTTGTTACTTTGGTTGGCTTTTCTACCATGTCACATACAAGCCAAGTAATGTTTCTTTTCTCTGGGCGGTATTTAAAGCCATCTTCTCTAAAGTGCTTAACTTGGCCTGTTTCCATTAAGTCATCATTCATTGGGCCATTATCTATTGCATTAACAAACATCCCTCTGCGCACTAGCTGATATGTCCAACCACCTGGGCATGCACCTAAGTCTACACATCGCATACCTGCAGCAACGCGTGTTTCTCTTTGTTGCTCAGGTATAAACACGTTAAACGCTTCATCAAGCTTAAGTGTAGAGCGGCTAGGCCCGTCACTTGGCATGCGCAAACGTAAAATACCCATAAAATTGGCTGAATTGTTATAGCTGTATGAATAGCCAACATAAGCGGTATTATTTGCCAAAAATAACACATGCATAACAGGCCGGTTCGCTTTTGGCTCACGCAACACGGTGTTTTGTTTCTCTAGTGCTTTTTTAAGCGGTGTCGATATTTTTTTACAAAAGGTAAGTAGTTCTTTTCCTTCGTTTGTATCGGGTGTCTCTACTCGCAGTTCAGAGCATAACGGAAAATCCTTAGCTGCTTGCACAACAGCACCTACACGGTCTTCCAATGGCATATTTTCTAACAATGTGCCAGCAAACCATTGGCGAGCAAACACCATGTTTTTAAAATCTATTTTTTTGATTATTTCGTCACTATGCTGGGCTTCAAAACATTCATATATAACGTAACCTGTATTTGGTTTTGCTTTTACATACCCTGCAAACCCCTGCTCCGCAGCATGAAATGTTATTTCAGCAGCTGCATCGTTTTCAAACCCACTGCGACAATAAATCACAACACTAGACATAATAACCCTTAAACTTTTTAAAACTTAAATCGTGCAACTTGCACTAAAATGATAATCCAACCAACAATAAAGCACATTCCACCAAGAGGCGTAATTGGCCCTAGCCATTTCATTCCTGTCAATGCTAATAAATATAAGCTGCCACTAAACAGCAACGTCCCTATTATAAAAAAGTGACCAGCCCAATTTAGGTTAATACCCCACTTTATGAGTAAAGCCACTGAAATTAATGCTAAACCATGCACCATTTGATACTCAGCAGCAGTTTTAAACACACCTATCGAATATTCTGATAGACGGTTTTTTAGTCCGTGAGCGGCAAAAGCCCCCAACATAACCGAAAGCATACAAAATAAGCTTCCCGTCATTAAAAATAGTTTTGTCATTATTTATCCAATAATTTTTTTATAAACTGTACTGTGCTTGAAGCTGCTATTTGGCGGTTTTCTAATTCAGTAATTCCACTTTTTTTACGCGGTTTTAATGAGTGATCACCGTCAGTTAGCCATACAAAATTTGGCTGCTTTGGCATAGACAGGGTTTTTAGCTCTTCACGAGTACCAAATGTATCTCGCTCACCTTGTAATACTAAAAAAGGACAATTAACATCAGCAAAGTGCTCTGTGCGCAGCTTTTCTGGTTTACCAGGTGGGTGAAATGGGTAACCAAACGCAATAACCCCTTTAACAGGCTGATTTGTTGTGCATACGAGCATAGATGCCATTCGCCCGCCCATTGATTTACCGCCAATAAACAATGGTAATTTAGACTGAGCATGCGTTAATACTTGCTCGTAGTAAGCAAGTAACTTGGGTGCACGCTCCGGCGGGCGTCGCTTATTAGTTTGTTTGGCAATTTGCATATATTCAAAATCAAATAAACCAACATCAACACCTTGATCACTGATCAGTGCAGCCACGTGCTGCATAAAATCAGAATCACTTCCAGCACCAGCACCATGAGCAAAAATAAACTGTGCAATTGCGGGTTGGCTTTGACTTTTAAACCATTCAATCATGATTAATACTCTTGCTCTTGTTCAACCAAACTTAGCATCCATTCTTTAAATGACACTATTTTCCCCAGTTCAATTTGTGACTCACGAAGCACCAAATAGTAAGCGTTTTTACTTTCTAGACTATGGCTAAATGGAATAACTAATCGTCCTGCATCAATATCTGGTTTAGCTAACACACTATTCCCAATTGCAACGCCTTGGCCATGAACAGCGGCTTGCAGCACCATAGAAGAGTGGCTAAATATAGGCCCCTGATTTACTTGTACATTACGTACACCTGCAGTTTTCATCCACGTTTTCCAATTTTTACGTGTAGTGTCATGTAATAAGGTGTGCTGTGCTAAATCACTGGGTTGATCAAGCGGTTTAGGACCACTCAATAACATAGGGCTACACAATGGCACTAAATACTCTGTATGTAGCTTATAAGCTTGCACCCCATTCCAGTGGCCGCGCCCATAGTAAATAGCAATATCAACATCATCGCTTAACGAATTTTCGTCTTGGTCTTGTGCTTTTATTCTTACGTCAATTTCAGGGTGTAATTCATTAAATAAACTTAAACGAGGCACTAACCATTGAATAGCAAAACTAGGGGTTAAACTTACCGTTAATGAGCCTTTAGCCCCTCGCGCAAGTAACTTTTCAGTGGCATCAATCAATTGCGTAAAAATTTCTTTAATATCTAAAAAATAGCCTTGGCCTTCTTCCGTTAATAATAACGAGCGATTTTTTCGTAAAAATAGCTTTAAACCTAAATGTTCTTCTAGTGTTTTTATTTGATGACTAACAGCTGCTTGCGTTACATAAAGCTCTTCTGCGGCTTTAGTAAAGCTTAAATGCCGCGCTGCAGCTTCAAATGCTTTGAGTGCGTTTAATGGGGGGACTCGTCTTGACATAATAACCAAGCTTTGAATTAGTTTTTCTTATGCATGAATTATATACCCATGACGAGAAAGAGTATATTTAAGGTGTAAAAAAAGCGACTAATGTCGCTTTTTATTATACGGTCACTTTTTATAAATCACTAGCGCTGGTATCTAACGGCGCAAAACTCTTGACCAAATCATCTACCGCCTTCATTTGCGATAGGTAGCCTTCTAATTTACTTAGGGCTAATGCACATGGTCCATCACACTTTGCTTCATTAGGGTTTGGATGTGCTTCTATGAATAAACCAGCGATCCCCAAAGCCATTCCACTTCTGGCAAGTTCTGCGGCTTGAGCTCGACGCCCATCCGCTGAGTCTGCGCGACCACCTGGGCGTTGCAGCGCATGCGTTGCATCAAAAATCACTGGTGCCATTGCTTTCATGTCATCCATACCCAACATATCAACAACCAAGTTATTATAACCAAAGCTAGAGCCACGCTCACAAAGTGCAATATTATTATTACCAGCCTCATTAAATTTAGTAATGATGTGGCGCATTTCATGTGGTGCTAAAAACTGCGGCTTTTTAACATTAATAATGGCACCTGTTTTTGCCATAGCAACAACTAAGTCTGTTTGACGAGCTAAAAAAGCAGGCAACTGAATAACATCAACCACTTCAGCAACCGGCGCCGCTTGATGCGGTTCATGAACATCGGTGATCAGTGGAATATTAAAGGTATTTTTAATTTCTTCAAATATTTTTAAACCTTCTTCCATTCCCGGACCACGGTACGAGTTGATTGAAGAACGATTAGCTTTATCAAATGATGCTTTAAACACATATGGTATGTTTAGTTTAGTCGTCACTTCTACATAATGCTCTGCAATGCGCATGGCTAAGTCGCGCGATTCTAAAACGTTCATACCACCAAATAAAACAAACGGTTTGTTGTTTGCTAATTCAATATCATTAATTTTGATAATTTGATCTTTCATTTTAATTCCTTAAGGTGCAACTGCTTGCAACATTAATCCACAAATATAAGCCATGTATGTACCCACTCCGTAACCTAATACAGCCAGTAAAACACCGACAGGCGCGAGTGAAGGATGAAATGCTGACGCAACAACAGGCGCAGACGCAGCCCCTCCCACATTAGCTTGTGAGCCTACTGCCATATAAAAAAGCGGTGCTTTAATTAATTTTGCAACAAGCAACATTAAACCAGCATGTACTAGCATCCAAATAGCGCCCACTAAAAACAAGCCCGGGTTATCAAAAATAGCGGTTACATTCATATGTAAGCCAATTGAGGCCACTAAAATGTATAAAAAGCTTGAGGCGACTTTAGATGCACCAAATGCTTCAATCTGTCTTACTTTAGTAAAAGACAAGCTAATACCAATGGTCGTTGAAATGACAATTAACCAGAAAAACTTACTGGTTAAACTGTACTCTTTTGCCCACGCATAATTATTAGCGAAAAACGGCCCTAAAAAGTCTGCGCAAAAATGGGCTAAACCAGTAATACCAAATGCAATAGCAAGCAATGTCATGTAGTCATTCAGTGTTGGCATGCGCGCATGCTCTGCATGGTATTTTTCAACACGCTGCTTTAAATCTTCAATGGCGCTGGTGTCTGCTCCCGTAGCAGCATCAATTTTCTTGTGGTTAGCTGCCATTAGTAACAAAACTGCCATCCAAATATTAGCCACTATTACATCAACGGTGACCATTACTGAAAAAATATCGCCACCAACCTCAAACATTTCTTTCATTGAGGCTTGGTTTGCCCCACCGCCAATCCAGCTTCCAGCTACGGTTGTCATACCGCGCCATACGGCATCTGGCCCATGCCCACCTACAATTGTGGGGTCTACCGCGCTCACAACTAAAATTGCGAGGGGTCCGCCGATAACAATACCGAGCGTTCCGACTAAAAACATAATAAGCGCTTTAGGCCCTAAGTTTAAAATTGCTTTTAAATCAATGCTAATAGTTAACAGTATTAAGCAGGCCGGTAATAAATAACGCGAAGCCACGTAATACACATTCGATTTATTGCCATCAACAATACCAAACGTATTAAGCAAAGAAGGTAAAAAGTAGCAAAGTAATAAAGCCGGTACATATTTATAGAACGTTTTTAATGCTGGGCGCTCGCTGTTTGAGGTTTTAAATATAAACCCCAAAATAACGGCGAGTAAACCAAGCACAACTGCATCATTAGTGATTAATGCGCTTTGTGTTTCAACCATGGTATTCCCTAATATTAATGGTGAGTTTTATTATTATCTTCTAATTCTTCAATTTGGTGCTGGATGATTTCTATTGCTGGATCATCTGGGCATTCATCTACAAAAAATTGTAGATCATCTCGGGCCATTTTAGGGCAATCGAGCTGATTTAATAAATATCCTCTGTCACGTCTTTCGTAAGGGTCGTCGCCAATTAATTCCATTAACATTTCAACGCATGTTAATGCATGGCCAAATTTGTTCTCGCTGATGAATGACCACTTTTGTTGTGCTAAGAAAAGCTTATAAACTTCATCGTCAAAAATAAGTTCCAATGGCTCTTGTTCTTGCCCGTCTGCTTCATCAGCATTTTCAGGAATAATATACCAGCTTTGTTGGCCGCTACTTGGCTCAACCAAATAGCCTTCTTCATCGCTCATAGCAATATGTACACCTATATCGCCTTGATTTAGGCTCATACTGGCGTCTAGCTTAGCCTGCTGTAAAAAATGACAAAGTAAAATTGCCAGAGTGGTTGGCGAGCCGCTACGCATAGTTAAGGTGTAACTTAAGCTATTTAGTTTATGCTCAGGTACTTTTAAACTCGAAGCGCTAAATAGCCATGCACTGTAAAAAGTGTCTAGTAACTTATCTAAGCGTTCATGAGAGTCGGGTACAGCAATACATAATGCATTAATTTGTTTTTCAAAATCAGCAAGAACATCTAAAGCGGCTGTTAAGTCTAGTTGAGGATCCCATTTCGATTCAGCCTTAATGCAGCGATAAATTGCCGCAGGGGTAAAGTCATCGTAAGCATCATCAATATAAGAGTCATCGTGTTCATCAAACCCAAAAGTGGTCATCAATACTGCAACATTTCTAGAAAACGAACGCGTAGTTTACCTAATTCTACCAATATATTCCAATAACGAAATCTACTTGATGAAATCAATGGAGGAGGATATTCGAGCCTCAAAGATACTGAAGCTCGGTAAATTTATTTTAGGTTTAAAGTAACAATGCTGACTTAGCTGTTGCCAAGTAACCAATAGCTAAAATAACAAACGTATTTACAGTAAGGTACGATATTTTAGCCAAAAAGTTAGTTTGTTTTGCACTAATAACACCGATGGCAATATACGCGATAACCAATATAATTTTTTCTAGTAGCCAAAATTGCTCAAATGGATTAATTTTACCCATGAACATCAGTGTAAATGCAGAGATCAAAAGTAGCGTATCTATACCGTGACTGCCAATAAATACTATTTTGTTCCGAGCTAGCTTACCACTTCCAATTCTCGAAAAAGATCGAATATAAAATAAAACGACACTCAGTACGGCTATCGCCATGTGTGAGTGTTTTACTGCTAAATAATCCATATGCCTCTATTCTTCTAGTTATAAAGTTAATCGGGGTAACGTTTAATAATTGTTTCAAGTTCATTGAGGTTTTCGTTAAAAACGTCAACTAATTTTGGCTCAAAGTGCGAGCCTTTTTGCGAGTTTATTTCTTCTACTACGCGTTCAAGTGTCCATGAGTCTTTGTAACAACGCTTATGCCTTAATGCGTCGTACACATCAGCCAATGCTACAATACGACCAAATATGTTAATTCGGCTTCCCTGTAAGCCTTGAGGGTAGCCTGTGCCATCCCACTTTTCATGATGTTCTTTGGCTATGGTAGCCCCTGCACTCACAATTTCGTGAGCAGACCCTTTTAAAATCCCGTACCCTTTGTCTGTGTGAGTTTTCATTACTTCCCATTCGGGGGCATCAAGCTTTGCAGGTTTATTTAAAACCGAATCGGGTATACCTACTTTACCTACATCATGCAAGGGCGCAGCCAATCTAATTAAGTCGGCTTGTTGTTTTGATAACCCATAGCCAATAGCAAGTGCGTGGCAAATATGTGCAACACGTTTTACATGATTACCTGTTTCAGTAGAGCGTTGCTCAACCGCCTCACTTAATCTGTAAACAAGTTCTTGCTGGGTGGCTTCTATTTCGCATTGTAGCTGAACATTTTCAAACGCTAATTGCACATTTTGGGCAAAAATTTCAACTAAGTTTCGTTGTGTATCTGTCAAAGCATTTGGAATGCCAGTAATGAACAACATCGAACTATGGTTATATTCACTGCTGCAATAAGCAAATAAATAATTGTCTTTGTAGATAATAGTCTGATTAGCTAAAGCTTCTTGGCATGCACTTAGTTGTTCTGCGTGAAGAACCTCTTCTAAGTTCTTACCTTCGCTTTTTTCAAATTCACCGGTACCTGAGCAAATAATCATTTTATTATTTTGAGATGCCGGGTTTTGTGCCACAAGCGTTGTGGCATACATAGCTTGATCTGAAATGCCCAGTAAAGATGTAAGTTGCTGCATTACACCTTCAATAAAATGCTCAATTGAATGCGCAGAAAATATATTACGCGAAGCGGTTATTATTTTTTCAAGACCAATTCGCGACTGCTCTATTGAAATAATGTCGCGGTAAGAACGAAGGCTTGACATAATCACAGTAAATAGCTTTTGTGCTGTCAACTCGGTTTTCGATTTGTAATCGTTAATATCATAATTAACAATAACTTGGCGTTCTGGTGCCTGGCCAGGTTGGCCGGTACGTAAAATAATACGAATGTGGTTATTTTTTGCGGTTTCACGAATATATTTTACAACTTGTAAACCTGCATCGTCCGTTTCCATGACAACATCAAGTAGTACGATTGCAGCATCCTTGTGCTCATCGATTAGTTTTTTAGCTTCTACGCCTGAATAGGCACTTATAAATTCTAGACGTTTATTTTGAAACTCAAAATCACTCAATGCTAATTTTGTAACTGCATGAACTTCAGGTTCGTCATCAACGATTAATACTTTCCAGGTGCCCAAATCGGTATTGTCTACTGGTACTTCTGGCTCATCTGAAAATAAAAAGTCACCCATCATAATTAGAAATTCCTACATGACACATTTAACACACGGATGCAGTAATAATTAAACTTATTATGGCCACTGTGCGAGCGTTACACGGTCATTTTCACCAAGATCTTTTATCGTTTTAACATTAACAAAGGCCATCGTTTCAAAAAATTCACGTACAGCAAAACCTTGGTCATAACCGTGCTCTATTAGAAGATAGCCACTAGATAGCAAATAGTCACGTGATTGTGTAATTATTTGTTTAATATCAGACATTCCTGAATCTTCAGCAACTAAGGCAGATAAAGGTTCAAATCGCACATCGCCTTGAGCCAAATGTTCGTCACTACTTTCTATATACGGTGGGTTGGTAACTATAAGATCAAAATATTCATTACTAAGTGAGCTAAACCAATTGCTTTGTTTAACACGCACATTACTAATTTCTAAACGCTGTTGATTACGAGTTGCAAGCGCTACAGCATCACTTACTCTATCTACCGCTGTAATATCCCAAAGAGGCATTTCACTGCCCAATGCCAATGCAATGGCGCCCGTTCCCGTGCCTAAGTCTAGTACTTTGGCCTGCTCTGGGATCCCTAGTTCAAGCGCTACTTCAACTAAGGTTTCTGTGTCTGGGCGCGGAATTAACGTTGTTGCATTCACTTCTAAGGTTAAACTCCAAAACTCACGTTGCCCTGTAATATGCGCGACAGGCTCGCCGTTCAATCGCCTAGCGCAAAGAGTGTCAAAGGTGTGTTGTTGCTGTTCACTAAGCAACCTTTCAGGCCAAGTAAAAAGGTAACTACGAGGTTTATCAAGAACATGAAGAAGTAATACTTGTGCGTCTAATTTTGCACTATCGCTGCTTTGCACTAATAATTTAGTGCCAGCAGCCGCAGCTTGCTCAAGGGTTTGCGTCACGATTACTCATCGCCCATTGCAGCAAGTAAATCAGCTTGATGCTCTTGCATTAACGGATCGACAATCGCACCTAAATCGCCAGCAACAACTTCATTTAAGCGGTATAACGTTAAATTAATACGATGATCGGTAATACGACCTTGCGGGTAATTGTAAGTACGAATACGTTCAGAACGATCACCACTACCCACTAAATTACGGCGTTCAGACGCCTCAGCAGCATGACGCTTTTCATCTTCTGCTTGCTGTAATCGTGCAGCAAGGACTGACATCGCTTTTGCACGGTTTTTGTGCTGAGAGCGCTCATCCTGACACTCAACAACCACACCTGTAGGTAAATGCGTAATACGAATTGCAGAGTCGGTTTTGTTTACGTGCTGCCCACCCGCACCAGATGCTCTAAAAGTATCTACTTTTATATCGGCGGTGTTAATTTCAATTGCTTCAGCTTCTGGAATTTCTGCCATTACCGCCACGGTACAGGCCGAGGTATGAACACGACCTTGCGACTCAGTTTCTGGTACACGTTGAACTCGATGAACACCAGACTCAAATTTAAGTTTACCGTAAACACCTTCACCACTAATGTTAGCAATGACTTCTTTGTAACCACCATGTTCACCTTCATTAGTGGTTACAACTTCTAATTTCCACTTTTGTGTTTCGGCAAAACGGCTATACATTCTAAATAAATCACCAGCAAAAATAGCGGCCTCATCGCCACCTGTGCCCGCACGCACCTCTAAAAATACATTGTTATTATCTTTAGGATCTTTAGGTAGCATCAACACTTGGATTTCATCTTCAAGTGTTAGTATTTGTGCTTTTGCCTCTTTGTACTCTTCTTGCGCCATTTCACGCATATCTGGGTCTGAATCTTTTAACATTTCTTCAGCACTGGCTAGGTCATCTTTTGTTTGTTGATATGCTAAAAAAGTTTTAACAATTTCTTCAAGCTCAGAATATTCTTTTGAAAGACCACGAAAGCGATTTTGATCGCTAATAACCGATGGGTCGCTTAAAAGTGCTTGTACTTCTTCGTAGCGTTCTACTAGCGTTTCTAATTTATTATAAACAGACTCTTTCATTTAACTGTTATTCCTGGTCAATACCTAACATTTTTTTCAACTGATTTAATTGAGCAACTTCACCTTTTTTAGCCGCATCTTGAATTGCACGTGTAGGCGCGTGCATTAAGCGGTTGGTTAATTTGTTGGCCAATTCTAAAATTACTTTTTCTGCATCTTTACCATTAGAAAGCTGGCTAACTGCTCTTTCTACTAATTCAGACTTAATTGTTTGAACATCATTTCGATAGTGGCGGATTAGCCCCACTGAATCGAGTGAGCGCATCCACATACAAAACTCTTTGGTGCGCTCAGTAATAATTATTTGTGCTTGCTGTGCAGCTTGTTCTCGTGCTGCCATATTTTCACTTACAATCGTTTGTAAATCATCAACCGAGTAAAGATACGCTGCATCTAAATCCCCCACTTGGCTTTCAATGTCGCGCGGTACCGCAATATCAATAAACAACATAGGCTTATTCCTTCGCTGTTTAAGCGCCTGTTCAACAACACCTTTACCAATAATGGGTAAGGTGCTGGCCGTTGAACTTATTATAATATCGGCGTTATGCAAACGCTCTGGCAACTGCGCGAGTGCAATAACGTCTGCAGATACTTCATCGGCTAAATTGCGGGCTCGTTCAATGGTTCTGTTTGCTACGGTAATATTTTGGGGCTCGTTTTGATACAAATGCTTAGCCACAAGCTCTATTGTTTCGCCTGCACCTATTAATAGTACATTCGTTTTTTCTAGTTTACCGTAAATGTGTTTGGCTAAGTTTACCGCCGCAAATGCAACCGATACCGCACTGGCGCCTATATTAGTTTCAGTTCGGACTTCTTTAGCAACCGAAAATGTTTTTTGAAACAAACGATCAAACGTAACACCCACTGCATCATGAGTTTTTGCACTATTATAGGCTTGCTTAATTTGCCCTAAAATCTGCGGCTCACCTAACACAAGTGAATCTAAGCCACAGGCTACACGCATTAAGTGATTAATTGCTTGATTACCCTCGTGGCAATAAATGTTCTTACTCAGTTCTTGTTCATCTAAACCGTGGAAACTGGCAAGCCATGTTAACAGTGTTTGGGAATTTTGCTGAGCAAGGCTACAATAGATTTCTGTTCGGTTACAAGTCGACACAATCACAGCTTCATTAAAGTCGGCATGCCCACTTAATTGCTGTAACGCCTCTGAAATTTGCTCAGGCGAAAAAGCCACTTTTTCACGTAGTTCTACGGAAGCGGTTTTGTGATTTATACCTAGTGCTATTATGGTCATATTTGCCAAATATTGCTGAGCCCTACTTTAAAGGCGGCAATTTTACCAAAAATCATCGGAATATGGAAAGTAAGGAACAACATTTGATTCGACATTATGTAATTTTAACCATAACATTTTTGTTTTTAGGCGGTTGCGCGCAACAATTATCAGATAAAACAGCTATTTATGATAATTGGAAGGGTCAACTTACCAATCAAAAAACTTGGCGTGTGCAAGGCAAACTTGCTTTTATCAGCCCCGATGAGCGTCAATCTGCAAACTTAAATTGGCAGCAACAAGAAAATAGCAGTAATTTAGTGCTAACTTCGTTTATTGGCACACGTATTTTACAGCTTAAGCAATCACGCGATATTGCCGAACTTGAATTCGACGATAAAGTTTACGTCGATAGCAACGCATCAGCCCTACTAAAACGTTTAACGGGTTTTGCATTACCTGTTAATAATGCAAGCGATTGGCTTAAAGGAACCATCGATTCACACACCTTACAGGTAGACGAGCTTGGCCGAGCCAAACAAGTACTATGGATTGATAACGAAGGGAAACAATGGCAAATAAATTACGCTAATTATATACAAAGTGCAGGCTTTTGGTTACCCACAAAATTGACACTCAAGCACCAAAAAATAAGAATTAAAATTCAACTTTACGACTGGCGATTTAATTAATTATGAATAGCAATACGTCTTTTTCACTCATTGCACCTGCAAAACTCAATTTATTTTTACACATTAATGCACGCCGAGATGACGGATATCACGAATTAGAAACCTTATTTACCTTCTTAAACTTTGGCGATGAGCTCTCTTTTGAGTTGATAGATAAACCGTCAATTTCAATCGATGGTGATACTAAAGACATACCACTTGAAGATAATCTCATCTATAAAGCTGCTTTAATGTTGCAAACCCACTCTAAAACAAAGTACGGTGTAAAAATAAATTTAATAAAACGATTGCCAATGGGAGGTGGCGTTGGAGGTGGTTCGTCTGATGCGGCAACCACACTATTAGCGCTGAATAAATTGTGGAATATTAATTATGACATTAATGAACTTGCCCGTTTAGGATTACAGTTAGGGGCGGATGTACCTGTTTTTATACGTGGTGAAAGCGCCATAGCGCATGGCATTGGAGAAGAACTACACCGTGTAGAGCTTGAACAGAAATGGTACTGTGTTGTGCACCCAAATCAGCATGTAAGTACCGCTGAAATATTTACCCATCCAGATTTAAAACGCGATACACCAAAAATTTTAGGAGATTGGAAAGAGCACGATTTACACAACGATTGTGAGCCTTTAGTTAAAAAGCTATGCCCCGAGGTTGAAAAAACCCTCCAGTGGTTGCTAAAATACGCCCCGTCGAAGATGACCGGAACAGGTTCATGTTGTTTTGTAGAGTTTGATACACAAACTCAGGCAAACGATGTGCTTGCAAACCTCCCCCATACTTGGCAGGGATTTGTTGCGTCAAGCGCTAATACTTCTCCTGCTCATACGGAGCTTACCGCCATATTCGATCAATGAAGTAACGTAAAAGTAATCATAAGTTAACTTGCAATGCTTTTTATCATTGCTTGTTAGTCCAAAATTTCAGTGCCTGAGGAACCCTACCGTGCCTGACATGAAGCTCTTCGCTGGTAACGCAACACCTGAGTTAGCTCAAAAAGTTGCAAAACGTTTATATATTGAATTAGGCGATGCTGTTGTTGGCCGTTTTAGCGACGGTGAGATCAGTGTTCAAATTAATGAAAATGTTCGTGGCTCGGATGTTTTTATCTTGCAATCAACCTGTGCCCCTACAAACGATAACCTTATGGAACTTATCGTTATGGTTGATGCTCTTCGTCGCGCATCTGCGGGTCGTATTACTGCCGTCATTCCTTATTTTGGTTATGCCCGCCAAGATCGTCGCGTACGTTCAGCCCGTGTACCAATCACTGCTAAAGTTGTTGCCGATTTCTTATCGAGCGTAGGTGTAGACCGAGTACTTACGGTTGATTTACACGCAGAGCAAATCCAAGGCTTCTTTGATGTACCAGTAGATAACGTATTTGGTAGCCCGGTATTACTTGAAGATATGAAAGAGCGTCATTTTGATGATGTTGTTATTGTTTCTCCAGATATTGGTGGTGTAGTGCGCGCACGTGCAATTGCAAAACTACTAAACGATACTGATTTGGCTATTATTGATAAACGCCGCCCACAAGCAAATGTTTCTCAAGTAATGCATATTATTGGTGATGTAGAAGGCCGTGACTGTATCATTGTCGATGACATGATTGATACTGGCGGTACTCTATGTAAAGCAGCTGAAGCTCTTAAAGAACATGGTGCTAAACGCGTATTTGCTTATGCAACTCACCCTATTTTATCAGGTAAAGCAGCTGAGAATTTACGTGATTCTGTTATTGATGAAGTTATTGTAACCGACTCGATTCCATTATCTGATGAACTTAAAGCACTTGATAAAGTAAAAGTGCTAACGCTTGCTGATATGTTGGCAGAAACTATTCGCCGTATTAGCAACGAAGAATCTATTTCAGCGATGTTTGAACACTAAACACAGATATTTGCTGAAAACAAAAGCGCCTTTTGGCGCTTTTTTTGTATGCTATGTATATTTTACTGAATCACAGTGGTATGATAGCGCGCCTTTTGGCTAGGGACCTTGGTCGCAAAGGCCCTAAACTTTTAAATAATTGGAGACATCATGTCTAACACAACTTATACATATGACGCTGAACTTCGCGTAGAAACTGGTACTGGTGCGAGCCGCCGCCTACGTCGCGAAGACAAAGTTCCTGCAATCCTTTACGGAGCTGACAAAGAAGCTTTATCTCTTACTTTTGCTCATAAAGATATGATCAAAGCACAAGAAGACGAAGGTTTTTACACTCATATTCTTTCACTTAACGTAGGCGGCGAGAAAGTTGAAGCTATCTTAAAAGATATTCAACGTCACCCATTCAAGCCTAAGCTTACTCACCTTGATTTCCAACGTGTAGACGCAACTCATAAATTAACAACTAAAGTTCCTCTTCACTTTATCGGTGAAGAAATTGTAACTAAAGCTGGCGCAACTGTTGTTCACCAGTTAACTGATGTTGAAATTTCTTGTCTTCCAAAAGCACTACCAGAATTCATCGAAGTAAATGTTTCTGACTTAGTAGCTGGTGATTCAATCCACATCTCTGATTTACAACTACCAGCAGGTGTTGCATCTGTTGAATTAGGTAAAGGCGAAGGCCATGACCTTTCAGTAGTTACAATCAAAGCAAACAAAGCAGCTCCAGCTGAAGACGAAGAAGCTTCAGACGCTGCAGAATAATATTTAAGGTCTCGCACCTTGAATTCTATTCAAATGCTTGTGGGCCTGGCTAATCCAGGCCCCGAATACGCAAATACACGCCACAATGCAGGTGCTTGGTTCATCGAGCAACTCGCAGCACGCTACAACTGTACGCTAAAACACGATCCTAAATATCACGGCTTAACTGGCAAAGTGATAATTCAAGGCCAAGAATTCAAATTATTGATCCCCACTACTTACATGAATTTAAGTGGTAAAGCGGTCAGTAGTTTAGCCAATTTTTTCAAAATCCCTGTTGAAAATATCTTAGTCGCACATGATGAGATGGATTTAGATCCCGGTGTCGCCAAATTAAAAAAAGGGGGTGGACACGGCGGTCATAATGGCCTAAAAGACATTATGGCAAAAATGGCAAATCAAAAAGATTTTATGCGTTTACGTGTTGGCATAGGTCATCCAGGACATCGTGAAATGGTTACCGGCTGGGTGCTTGGAAAAGCGCCGAAAGTTGACCAAGAAAAAATGGATGCAGCTGTAGATGAAGCAGTTCGTTGTATGGAAATACTTGCAAAAGACGGCGTGCTAAAAGCACAAAACAGACTTCATTCGTTTAAACCCTAGTAAACTTGAGTGCAAGTGCACAGTTTAAACGAATTCTAAACAAGGTATCTTACTATGGGTTTTAAATGTGGCATCGTTGGCTTGCCTAACGTTGGTAAATCAACGCTTTTCAATGCACTAACTAAAGCGGGTATTGAAGCCGCTAACTTTCCTTTTTGTACCATTGAGCCTAATACAGGTGTGGTACCTGTGCCAGATCCTCGCTTAGACGAGCTTGCTAAAATTGTAAATCCACAACGTATTCTTACTACTAGTATGGAATTTGTTGATATTGCTGGCCTTGTAAAAGGCGCATCAAAAGGTGAAGGTCTAGGTAACCAGTTCTTAGCAAACATTCGTGAAACGGATGCAATTGGCCATGTAGTTCGTTGTTTTGAAGACGAAAACGTAATACACGTAGCCGGTACAATTGACCCTGCTGACGATATTGACGTGATCAATACTGAGTTAGTACTTGCCGATATGGACAGCGCTGAAAAAGCCATGTTCCGTAATGCTAAAAAAGCGAAAGGCGGCGATAAAGACGCAAAAGAACAAAATGCAGCACTTGAAAAAGTAAAAGCACACCTTGATGAAGGCCTAACACTTAGATCGTTAGAATTAACTAAAGAAGAAAAAGCGGCTATTAGCTCTGTCAACTTCTTAACTATCAAGCCAACAATGTATATTGCAAACGTAGCAGAAGATGGTTTTGAGAATAACCCACTACTTGACCGCGTTCGCGCTATAGCTGAATCAGAGGGCGCTGTTGTAGTGCCTGTCTGTGCAGCAATCGAATCGGAGTTATCTGAGCTTGATGATGAAGACAAACTTGAATTTATGGCTGATCTTGGTTTAGAAGAACCAGGTCTCAACCTTGTTATTCGAGGCGGCTACGAGTTACTTAAACTACAAACTTACTTCACAGCAGGCGTAAAAGAAGTGCGTGCTTGGACAATTCCTGTAGGCGCAACTGCACCACAAGCAGCGGGTAAAATTCATACCGATTTTGAACGAGGGTTTATCCGTGCACAAACCATCGCATATGATGACTACATTAACTGTAAAGGTGAAAGTGGTGCAAAAGAAGCGGGTAAAATGCGCCAAGAAGGTAAAGAGTACATTGTTAAAGATGGCGATGTAATGAACTTCTTGTTTAACGTATAAGATTTTATTCCCTCTATTATGGGAAATAAATTTTAAAGGCTCGTTTTTACGAGCCTTTTTTTGTTTTTCAAACGTATATAAGCTGTAATCTATCAGGACAGTTTATAACGCAAGGTTAATTCTAAAAAGCCAAACCTCATACACTTAACTTATAATAGGTGTTAAAAAAACAGCATTTATATTAAAATTTAGCCTGTTAGCTTAATTTTCCTGCAAACAAACACAGTTAAGTGTTTTTTTGCAAAAAAGGTGTTGACGAATTTGGGTCATGTCAGCATAATACGCCCCGCACTCAGCGATGAAGTGCTAACAAAAAAGATGGCTAAGTAGCTCAGCTGGTTAGAGCACATCACTCATAATGATGGGGTCACAGGTTCAAATCCCGTCTTAGCCACCATTTATTTTTTGTTGCTCAATGAAGAGTTTAAAATAACTACCTTGTGTACGGTAGTTGCGGAATTAGCAGTTGTCTTGAATTAGACGCTGGATTTAGGTTCCAAAACAGTATTACCTGTACGCTCGATGCGGGAGTGGCGGAATTGGTAGACGCGCTGGATTTAGGTTCCAGTATCTTAGGATGTGAGAGTTCAAGTCTCTCCTTCCGCACCATGTTCTAGATTAGAACTAAACTAATCAGCTAATTCTTTGTTGGGATATCGCCAAGCGGTAAGGCACCAGGTTTTGATCCTGGCATTCCCAGGTTCAAATCCTGGTATCCCAGCCAATTTTATAAAAGCTATCTCTATTCCCCCATCACTCACATAAACTTCATAAAAACATCAAGTAAAAATTAAAAACATATAAATTAGTCGCCTTATCACGTAAAAAAAAGACTCATAAAAGAGCCTTTATATTACTTTACTGTTTTCTAACCAATTTCACCGCTAATTGCATATTTTAATACCCAGTTTTTTACCACTCCAGTACTGTTAGCCATTTTCAAAAATTGGCTACGCGCCCATTTTAGCGGCGCTATTTGGTTTGAAAAACCAAAGTAACAAGCATCCATCATACTCATCATTAATAAGTTGGCCTTTCGACGGGTGCGTTCGTACTCTTGCAGCGTTAACGCGCAACCAACGTCGCTTGCATCGTTCAATGCAGTAGCTAAAGCGACTACGTCTTGGAAACCCAAATTAACACCCTGACCGGCAAGTGGATTTATGGTATGCGCAGCATCACCAACTAATACTAAACGACCACTAGAATACGTATTTGCATGCTGACGAGTAATTGGAAACACAGCATGACTTTGTACTTCAAAATCACCAACAAGCTTTGGAAACTGTTCAATAATATGGGCTTTAAATGCGCTAGGCGATAGGTCTTTAAATGCCTTGAGGGTATTGGCATCGTCGTACCAAATTAAATTAGCATAAGGTGCTTGCATAGGTAGAAAAGCCAGTGGCCCTGATGGCGTAAACTGTTGCCATGTTTTTACCTGTTGAGGTGCATCCAATTTAATCAGCACCCCCATGCAGTGCTGCTGATACTGCCAGCCAGTTACACCAATATTTGCTTTAGTTCGTAATTGCGATTGTCCACCGTCGGCTGCAATCACTAAGCTCGCGGTATAACGTTGCTCGCCATAGACCAAGGTAATTGAGTCAGCATTTTGCTCTATTTTACTCACAGCCTGTTTTTGCTCGATGACTTCAATATCGTACTGCTCAAACTGCACCCATAAACTAGCTTGTATTAAACTGTTTTCGATTAAGTGGCCCAAATGCGTGGTATTAATGTCGGCGCAATCAAATAACAAGTTATCGTCGCCGCGCTCGAAAGCTTCTAACTGTTGGTATGGTGCAATCCGGCCTTTTCTTAAAATGGGCATAGCCCCTAACTCATCAAGTAAGTTTTCTGAAAAACGATTAATAGCCGACACTCTTATATCAACCTTGTCATTACCCAAAATATGAGACGGATCTATTAGGTGCTTTTCTATGATACGCACTGATTTTCCTTGTTGCGCTAACTTTATTGCCATTGCCGCACCAACCATGCCGCCGCCAACCACTATCACATTATTTTGAGTCATGTTTTTCATCATTTTATTAATACGTGAATCTATTTTTATTGTACCGTAACTCGCCGCTTTAGTGCGAGAGTATATAACTATCAAGCCATTAAACTCGTCTGAGTTTGATTTGAGATCACAAACATGAAAACTATACTTGGATCTGGGCGGGTATCCAGCTAAAATACGCGTCCTTTAAGTGAGCAAGCTTGCTCCTTAATTCTGTTTCAAGCACATATTTGTGCCATTATCGAATTGAACACGAGGCTAAATTTCAATGAGCAAAAAGCTGCATATCAAAACCTGGGGTTGTCAGATGAACGAATACGACTCTCAGAAAATGGCTGAACTTTTAGATGCCACCAATGGCTACCAGCTAACTGAAGATGCAACAGATGCCGACGTAATCTTACTTAACACCTGTTCAATTCGTGAAAAAGCACAAGAAAAAGTATTTCACCAATTAGGCCGTTGGAAGCTGTTAAAAGACGACAAACCAGAGCTGATTATTGGTGTTGGCGGCTGTGTTGCCTCGCAAGAAGGTGACTCTATCCGCCAACGTGCACCATTTGTTGATGTAATTTTTGGCCCTCAAACACTGCATCGTTTACCTGAAATGATTAAGCAAGTGCAAGGTAATAAAGGCTCATCGGTTGTTGATATTTCATTTCCAGAAATTGAAAAGTTTGACCGCCTACCTGAGCCAAAAGCAGAAGGCCCAAGTGCATTTGTATCAATTATGGAAGGGTGTTCTAAATACTGTACTTTTTGTGTTGTACCTTACACCCGAGGCGAAGAAGTAAGCCGCCCAGTTGATGACGTACTTCTTGAAGTGGCACAACTTGCAGAGCAAGGCGTTCGCGAAGTAAATCTATTAGGCCAAAACGTAAACGCATACCGTGGTGATACTCACGATGGCGACATTTGCTACTTCTCAGATTTAATTCGTTTAATAGCAGCTATTGACGGGATTGACCGTATTCGTTACACCACCTCACACCCAGTAGAATTTACGCCAGACATCATCGACGTATACGCTGATGTGCCAGAGCTTGTCGATCACTTACACTTACCAGTGCAAAGTGGTTCAGACCGTATTTTAAACTTAATGAAACGTGGTCATACTGCGCTTGAATACAAATCAACAATTCGCAAGCTGCGTAAAATTCGCCCTAATTTAAGCATGTCGTCAGATTTCATTATCGGTTTCCCGGGTGAAAGTAAAGCTGACTTTGAAGCTACTATGAACCTTATAAATGATATTGGTTTTGATATGAGCTTTAGCTTTATTTACAGCGCACGCCCGGGTACGCCTGCGGCCGATTTACCAGACGATGTAACTGAGCAAGAGAAAAAAGAACGCTTATACCTGTTACAAAACCGTATTACACAAATGGCACAGCAAATTAGCCGTCAAATGTTTGATACAGAACAGCGTATTTTGGTTGAAGGTCCATCTAAAAAGAACCCAATGGAATTACGCGGTCGAACCGAAAATAACCGTGTTGTTAACTTTGTGGGCCCACATACGGTGATCGGCCAGTTCGTTGATGTACGTATCACTGAAGCGCTGCCTAACTCTTTACGTGGTGACTTAATTCGTACAGAATCAGAAATGAACTTACGACGTGATATCGCTCCTTCAGCTATTTTAACCAAAGCAGCAAGCAATGAGCCAAAACCAGAGACTGTTAACGAAATTGGCGTAGCTACTTTCGTTCCTTAGTCAATATACCCAGCGCCAGTAAATGCTGGCGCCGTTCTATAGGAAGCAATTTTGAGTAATCAGTTAAAAACATTAGAGATTTATTTAGAACCTGCCGATAACAAACGCCTTTCTTCTTTATGTGGCCCGTTTGACGAAAACATCAAACAAATTGAACGTCGCCTCGCTGTTGAAATTATTCACCGCGATAACTTTTTTAAAGTAACCGGTAAATTAATCAATAGTGCCTCTGCGGTCGAAACCTTAAAAAATCTCTATGTTGATACTCAACCTGTGCGCGGTGTTATTGGTGAAATAGAACCCGATAGTGTTCACTTAGCAATTACTGAATCTAAAGCCCTAGAGCAAGATGCTTCAAATAGTGCATACGGGAAAGAAATGGTTATTAAAACGCGCCGTGGTGTTATTAAGCCACGAAACGACAACCAAGGCCTTTACGTCGCCAATATATTAAATCACGACATTACGTTTGGTATAGGCCCCGCTGGTACAGGTAAAACTTACCTAGCAGTAGCTGCCGCAGTAGATGCTCTTGAACGCCAAGAAATTCGTCGTATTTTATTAACGCGCCCTGCAGTAGAAGCCGGCGAAAAACTCGGTTTTTTACCTGGTGACCTAAGCCAAAAAATTGACCCATACCTTCGCCCCCTTTACGATGCACTGTTCGAAATGCTCGGCTTTGAAAAAGTCGAAAAACTCATAGAAAAAAACATTATTGAAGTGGCACCACTTGCTTACATGCGTGGTCGCACATTAAATGATGCGTTTATTATTTTAGATGAAAGCCAAAATACCACTGCAGAACAAATGAAAATGTTTTTAACCCGTATAGGGTTTAATTCAAAAGCGGTGATCACCGGCGATATTACACAAGTTGATTTACCGCGCGGCACACGCTCGGGTCTTCGCCATGCTATTGAAGTGCTCGACAATGTAGACGAAATTAGTTTTAACTACTTTAAGGCACATGATGTAGTGCGTCACCCTGTTGTTGCGCGTATTGTTGAAGCATACGAGCGTAACGATGAGAGCGAGCGTCTAAAGCGAATTGAAAAACAAAAAGCAAAAGACGAGCAAGCCGCTCAACTTAACGCGACTACTAAAGAGTAATACTTTGACGACCGAACTTGATTTACAAATAGCCTGTGAGTTTGACAACCTCCCTAGTGAAGGCCAATTTACTTTGTGGGCCGATAAAGCCTTAAGCCAATATCGTGATGAGTCAGAACTCACCATAGTAATTAGTGACGAAGCGCAATCGCAACAGCTTAATAACGATTACCGTGGTAAAAATAAACCCACTAACGTGTTGTCGTTTGAATTTGAAGCGCCACCAGGAATAGACCTCCCTCTTGTTGGTGATTTAGTTATTTGCCCAGCCATTGTTTTGGCTGAAGCAGTGGAGCAAGAGAAGTCATTTCATGACCACTTTGCCCACATGGTCATTCATGGGTGCTTGCATTTACTTGGATTTGACCATATAAAGAGTGAAGACGCTCTGCAAATGGAAAGCATAGAAAAGCAATTACTTGCAGAACTAAATATAGCAGACCCATATCGGGACGAAATTTAAATTAACGGAGCAATTAGACGCAATGAGCGACGGTAACTCGCAATCTAGCCAGGGTTCTTCTGGCAAAACGTGGTTGGGTAGAATAACCCAAATGCTGCAAGGGGAACCCCAGAATAGAGAAGAGCTGGTCGAAGTGATTGCCGATGCGCAAGAACGAGACGTAATCGATCCAGAAACAAAAGAGATGATTGAAGGTGTGCTTAGCGTGTCTGAGCTTAAAGTGCGAGACATCATGATCCCGCGCTCACAAATGGTCACTCTTGAGATCGACAGCCCGCTTGAAGAGCTAATACCCATGATGGTCGACTCAACTCACTCACGCTTTCCTGTGGTGATTGAAGACAAAGATCATGTAGAAGGTTTTTTACTTGCTAAAGATTTGCTTCCACTTATCTTAAATAAAGACGAGCATTTACCTTCAATACGTGATTATTTACGCCCGGCCATGGTCGTACCTGAGAGCAAACGTGTTGACACTCTGCTTAATGAATTTCGTCAGCAACGCTACCATATGGCTGTTGTCATTGATGAATACGGCGGTGTATCGGGACTAGTAACCATTGAAGATATTCTTGAAACCATTGTTGGCGAAATAGAAGACGAGCATGACGAAGAAGAAGAACAACAAGATATTCGTCAACTTGCTAAACACGTACACGTGGTTCAGGCGTTAACGCCAGTAGATGACTTTAACGAACATTTCAGCACAGGATATAGCACAGACGAGGCAGACACCATTGGTGGCACGGTATTGCATGCATTTGGTCATATGCCTAGCCGAGGTGAAACTATAGACATAGACGGTTACCAATTTAAAGTAACCAATGCCGACAATCGTCGTATCTTGCAACTGCAAGTCACCGTACCTAAGGCTGATGATAACGACAGTGAAGAAACTGCTAACTAGACTTACCCTATTAGCAAAAGATATAAAATCATGGCTCGCATTTATTGCGGGCCTTATTTTAACTTTTAGCTACTCCCCTTTTGAAATTTGGCCTATTGCATTTATTAGTATTGCAGCTGTCATATTTTGTATCAATCCCAACAACACCGGAAAACGCCACGCTAAAAGTGCCGCTAAATATGGTTTTATATTTGGTTTAGGCTGGTTTGGTGCAGGTATTAGTTGGGTACATGTGTCTATTGCTACCTTTGGCGGTATGCCGCTTGTAGCCTCTTTGTCGTTAATGGCGCTATTGTGCGCCTATTTAGCGCTTTACCCCGCCTTAGCGTTTTATTTAACAACACGTTTTGCCACCAGCTCAAATAGCTTCGGTTTACTGCTTATTTGCTTTTTTGCCATCAGTGAATATTTACGGGGAGTAGTCCTTACCGGATTTCCGTGGTTAAGCTTTGGGTATACCCAAACCGATGGACCATTAAATATACTGGCTCCTTACATTGGTGAATTTGGGCTGACCTTAGTGTGTATTGCCATTGGCTTTGCTCTATATCGGTTAACGCAAAAAGACATAAAGACCCCGCTTGTTACACTCATCATATTTACTGTTTTATGTATTGGTTCGCGTGCAACAAGCACATTTGAATACTCAGGTAAATCAATGTCAACCTTAATGGTGCAAGGCAATATAAAGCAGCACCTTCGCTTTGAGCCTAGCGAGTTTTGGACCACCATGAGTAAATACCAAGACATGACACGCCCACATTGGGATGCTGACTTAATTGTATGGCCAGAAGCAGCAGTTCCTGAAATAGAAGCCCTTGCCGATAGCTACTTAGCTGGGCTAGATAGCGCTGCATCATTCAATGAAACCGCCCTTATCACAGGTATAGTCGACTACCAAATCGATACTAAAACCATATTTAATACACTGATAGTACTGGGTAACAAAGAACGTGGCGACGAACATGGCCACTATCAATACTTAGGTAAAAATCGCTATCAAAAACACCAGTTACTACCGATTGGTGAGTTTGTACCGTTTCAAGATTTTCTGCGCCCTATCGCGCCTTTGTTTGATTTACCTATGTCGTCGTTTACCCGAGGCGATAGAGAACAAAACAACTTACGCGCTAATGGTTTTAACTTACTACCCGCTATTTGCTACGAAATAGTGTTTGCTGATTTAGTACGCGGTAACTACAAAAGCAACTCAGATCTACTTTTTACCGTAAGTAATGATGCCTGGTTTGGTCAATCAATTGGACCTTTGCAACATATGCAAATAGCCCGTATGCGCGCACTCGAATTGCAACGCCCTCTAGTGCGCGTTACCAACAATGGGGTAAGCGCCGTATACGACCCAATAAGCCACACACAACAAACCATGCCACAGTTTGAAGCCGCTATATTAAAAGCTGATGTAAAGCTGATACAAGGCGACAGTGTGTACAGCCAATACGGCAATGTATTTGTGTGGAGTTTTGTGTTTTTGATGGGTGTTGTTGGATTTGGGGTTAGGTTTAGAAAATAAAATAAAGTTGATAGCTGTCAGTAGTCAGCTATCAGTTTAATAACTCCCTTAACCCATAATACCAACTAAGTGCAGCAACGGTGCCATGCGTCTCGCTTTCAAAATAACGCTGTGTTACTTTTAAATTTTTACTACGGTGATTGCTCAACTTTTCTGCAAACGCTAAACCCCATTGGTAATTTGTTTTGCCAATCTCACCAAACGCTTCGGCATTATTTGCAAAGGTAAAATACACATTCCCTGCCATCTCTTTGTTTTCAAGTTCGTTACTTTTAAAGTAGCGGTTTAGATAATTATTATCCCAGATATATGTAGCATCAATTATTAAATAATCTGTAAATAATGTGTGATTAGTCAAAAGTACATAACTTGCAAATAAGCCGCCAAAAGACTCGCCTATTAATACGCGTTTAGTTGATGTGCGGTAATTTTTATTAACATGTGGAATAAGTTCTTTTTCAAAAAATGCACTGTAGTTTGCAGCATTACCAATATTTTCAAACCTTTCTAGAAGTTTACCGTTAAATGTCCAATCAACATTGGTTGGGGTAAAATCGCGCTCTCTTATTGCGTTTTTGCTGTTAGGAATAGCGACTATAATTGCTTGTTTTATTTGCTGCTCTAGCCTTTGTGTACTAAGTGCCTCTACTAGCCCGGCGACAGCTTTTAGATGTGTTTGGTCACCATCGAGCAAGTAAATAACTGGGTATACTTTATTAGAGTTTTCATTATAGCTGGGCGGTAAATAAACACTAAAGCTGCGTTGCTCACCTAAAATAACAGACTTAAGCTGATGCGCCTTGGCTAACACAATATTTTCTGACGCATACGAAACCGTAATAAAATACAGATTAATAAATACAATTAATAAAGATTTCATAACCATCCTTGTAATAAAAGCAAAATTAACTTTTTATAGTCTCTTCTACCGTTTGCACATTTACAACTTGATTCACACTGCCTTGAATAACCACAGTCGCTGATATTTTATCTTGAATGGCTTGCCTGTTTGGGTCCCAATACACTTGTAAAAAGCCTAACAATCCAGTGGCAAAACCTGCACCGTAACCGCCGTATCGGCCAAAACAATCCAGCAAGCCTAGTGGTTCGCCATTTAAGGCAACAACACGTATGTTGCACACCTTTTTTCCGGGAGTTTGACCACGCCAAAGTAATGAAAATAGCGTAAAGTAAACAGCAGCCCAACCAAAACCCAAACCTAAGTCTTGAATAATACCTTTGCCCCACTGCAAAATACTGTGTGTAGTTGTTTGTGCCGGTTTTTCTTCTAATAACTGCAAAGGTTTTATTTCGTTATCCTCACTGAGCACTAATAATTGTAATAGTGCTTTAGCAAGTTGTGGGTTTTGTAGGTCGTCCATGTCTGCTAATTTGGGTACTTGCCCTATCAAATTATCAAGTGCATTTTGCTGACAAGGTTGCTCACAACGTTCGTCTGCTGTTTGCACAAAAAAAGTATTTACGTGCTGCTTTTCCGAGGAGGTAAGCTTAATCTCATCCTGGATTTTTAGGCCCTGAGCGGTTAAGGCTTGATCGACGTTATCGCCTTCTAGATAATCTATGCCAATTGAAAGCACCGCAAGAGCGCTTACAAATAAAATACCGGCGGCTACTATTTTTAATATTCTTCGCCACACACTCGACATTTTAGGAAGGTATTGTTGTGCCGTCCCTTTATAGAATGCCATAGCCGCAACAAAGGCAATTAAAGTCGCGCTAAGCTTTGCAGCCATAAATATTAAGGCTACATCGATTACTATTGCTATAGCTCGCTTTATTGGCGTTGCTAAAGGTAAACCTAGTAGGGCGTTATCAATTTTAAACGCGTAAGGGGTGATGACTTCTCGAGTTTCGGTTTTAGATAGCGCTAATTGTTCTATTTCTTTTGCTTTCATTTTAATTCTTGTTATTAAAATAGGTAACGCGGTTAACTTACGCGCTTTTTATTTTTTGCTCAAGCTAATTCAAACCAAGGCCAGTTTATCTCTCAGAATAAAAATTTTTATTCTGAAAGTTCACAAGCTCTAGAATATTGTTAATAAATTAGTTTTATATTAAGTGAACAATTCATGTATTTAATCGTATTAGTTAACCAAAGCCTTTAGGAGCAACCCAATGACCACCAAACAACTATCATCTGTTTTTGTATTTAATGCTTTGCTGCTGAGCGCAGAAGTAAACGCCAATCAGCGTTGGTATGTGGTCAACGATTCGGTTATGGGCGGTGTATCTAATAGCCAAGTAAGTCATACAAAAGATGCTTTGATATTTGAAGGTAATGTATCGCTCGAAAATAACGGAGGGTTTGCTTCTATCCGCACTGAGCTAAATATACAAAGCCAAAACACACGTACTATTAATTTACGTGTTAAAGGTGATGGGCAAACCTATCAACTAAGGCTGCGTACATCTAACTACCTTGATGGGCCTGCGTATACACACTCATTTAAAACAATAGAAAATGAGTGGACTAACGTTAATTTTACACCAAGTGATTTTACACTTACTTTTCGTGGGCGTACGCTAACAGAGCAACCAGAAATTGATTTTAATGATATTAAGCAACTTGGTTTTATGATTGCAGGAAAGCAAGCGGGGAAATTTAAACTTGAAATAGCACATATTGAATTTGCAGATTAGTATAACTTGCTCACTCTAAATCGGTTCAAAGTGAGCAAGTACCGTATATTTATGACTCTATTGCAAGTAGTTCTACTTCAAAGATAAGCAGTGATGCCGGCGGAATACTCCCTACCCGCTTTTCGCCATAAGCTAGTTGATGCGGTATATAAAACTGAAATTTATCACCCGGACTCATTAATTGAAGCCCTTCGGTCCACCCTTTAATAACTTGGCGCAAACCAAAACTAATCGGTGATTTTCGCTCTACTGAGCTATCAAACACGGTGCCGTCGATAAGCGTACCGTGGTAATGCACATTGACCATACTTGTTGGACTGGGCGTGTTGCTGTTTTCTCCTTTGTGCAATACTTTATATTGCAACCCAGAGGCAGTCTCAAGTACACCGTCTAATTTAGCGTTTGCTACTAAATAGTCGCTTTCAATTTGCGCATTAGCAATCGCCTGTTGTTTGGCCTTTTTACTGTTTTTAAATATTAAAACGCACAAAATGGCGATGATAACTGCCAAAATAATGTTGATCATAACTCCCCTTTTTCGTCCTCTGGTTTTTCATTTTCTAACTCATCATCTGCATCGTCTTCGTTGTCGCCATTAACAATATCGGCAATCTCCTTTAGACGCGCAAGTGCGATGCCATTTACTGAATTTTCAGGGTATTCATCGTCGATGAGGTCGCCTGCTTCAATATCCATCAGTAAGTTTAACGCCTGATCCACCGTCTCTACGGCGTATATGTTAAATTTACCTTGCTCTACGGCGTTGAGTATTTCGTCATCTAGCACTAAGTTTACTTGGTTTGATTTAGGAATAATAACGCCTTGCTCACCTGTTAAACCACGCATTTTACACAACTTAAAAAAGCCTTCTATTTTCTCGTTTACACCACCGATAGCTTGTACATCGCCATGTTGGTTTATAGAGCCGGTAAGCGCAATTGATTGGCTTATTGGTAAGCTTGTAATAGCAGAAATTAACGCGCAAAGCTCAGCTAACGAGGCGCTATCGCCGTCTATGTAGCCATAGCTTTGCTCTATTGCGATATTTGCGCTGAGCGTAAGGCTAAACTGCTGGGCATATTTATTACCTAAATAACCGGTAAGTAACATCACGCCTTTAGAGTGAATAGCTTTACCCAGCTCTGCTTCGCGCTCTACGTCTATTACGCCATCGGCGCCGGCGTATACCGTGGCGGTAATTCGCGCCGGTGTACCAAACGACGTATCACCAATATGCAATACCGTTAAACCATTTACTTTACCAATGGCTTGACCCGTTGTAGCAATTAACGTGTGGCCTTCTTTGATATCACTGAGCATATTTTCACTAATTTGACCGGTGCGATATTGCTTACCCTCAATGGCTTCATCAATATGGTGCGCATCAATAACCGTTAGCGTATCTTGTTTTGCGTAATAACTTGCCTCAGCCACCAGCTCTAACACATCAGCAAAACGCGCTGAGAGCTTATTATGATGCTCAGCTTGGCGATAACTAAATTTAAGTAACCTCACCATAGCCGCTTGCGTTGTAGTGCACTTAAGGGTTGTCTCGCAGTACTCAATCACCTTAGTAATAAACTGATACTGTAACTTATCGCTACTTGGTAGGTAGTAATCAAAGTCGGCTAGCACTCTAAATAGCTCAGCAAATTCTTCATCGTATTCACCTATGGTGTAATACAAATCGCGCGAGCCTAATAAAATAATTTTCACATCAAGCGGGATCAATTGTGGACGAAGCGTAAAACTCGTACCTACTGTGCTGTCTTGATACGGCAAATCGTTTTTAATCTGGTGCATTTTAAGCGATAGCTTTAACCCATCCCATACTTGCGGGTTAGCCATTACTTTTTCAGCATCCATTATTAAGTAACCGCCATTTGCACGGTGTAATGCACCGGGCTGAATTGAGCGGTAGCTGGTGATTAGTGTACCTTGTGAAGTGGCATACTCTATTTTGCCAAATAAATTGCCAAAGGTGGGGTTTGGTTCATATACCACAGGCGCTGCATCGTCTTCCTTAAACTCAACTAAAATATTGGGTGCAAAAAAGTCAGTAAGCATGCCTTTACGATCAAAATCTTCTTTGTTTTCTTCGCTTTCGTCTTCGTCATCGAGCCATTCAAGTACGGCATCTATAATTTCTACACGTATGTCTTTTAAGTAACGAAGTACACCAATGTGTGTGGCGTATTTATGTTCTAAATCTTTTAGTAGCGGTTTTGTTGCTTGCTCAGCGGTCGACTTTTTAAGATTACGGAGTTTTTCTTTTGATTCGCGTTTCCAACGTGGCAGCTCTATCAGCGCTTCAATTAACGCATCTTCTAGTTTTTCTATTTTCTCAAAAAACGCTTCGCGTAAATCATCTTCTAGCTCTGCAAATTCGCTATCGCTCAATTGCTTGCCATCTATTAGTGGCGCAAACCCCACTGAGCTTTTTTCTTCAACCAGTGCAACGCTTTGTTCAAGTGCCGCTACTTCAACAGCGGTAATTGCGCTGTCGTAAGCATCATTAAACTCACGATCAATTGACTTTTTCTTACGTTGATAAGCAGGGTTATCAAATGCGGCTGGAAATGTATCGAGTACCTCGTCTAAAAACGAGTCTATGTCGTCACTTAACTGCTTGCTTTGCCCTGCTTGCATAAACAGCGCTATCGGCTCGCGGTGGTCGTCGTAGTTGTTAACATACAACCATTCGTTTGGCGTTACTCGACCTTTAGCATGTTGTTTTAGCTTGTCTTTTACTAATGTATAACGCCCATGTGCAGCTTCGCCCATAACGTATACGTTGTAGCCAGGTAATTCCATTCCAAGCGAAAAGTCGAGCGCGCTTTGTGCACGTTGTTGCCCAATAAAATTGAGCTGCTCTGGATAGGGGTTATTCATGCACGTCAGTACGTGATTAGCAGAAATACTAGGTGCAAGCGTTGATACAGGTAGTGGCAGCAGTTTTTTCGTCATTCTAACTTCTTTATGTACCAGCATAATCGCTGGCTTTGGGCGTATTAAGTGGCCAGCAGCCACTTAATACATATGCTTAAGGGTGCAGCGCCTTACGACTAAAATAGATTCCATCACACTCAATACACGGTAAAATTTGTGTCGCGTGATAAACATCATAACTATGAGTGCAATTCTTACATACTAATGTGCCCATGGCTATCCATTCGCCTGCGTGATACACCCCATTGTGCTTAAAATCTTGGTTTAGAGATTGCCATTCCAGCTGAGTTTTGTCTTCTATATGCGAAAGCTCGAACCATAAAGACTCTTTAAGCTCTTGCCATGCAAGCGAGTTGTAGTGGGAGTCGTTCTCGCTAAGGTGCTCTATATCGCGCTTTAGGTAATTGCGGTAAAGCTGATACTTTTCTTCACCTAAATTTTTAAGTGCTTGCTCTGATTCAACAAAACGAGTTACCGCATCTTTTACCTCGTGATCTTTTATGTCTTTTAGCCACGCGCTTAAATCACTAAGCCATGCTTTATAATCTGCCATTATGAACTCCTTCAAAATTGCTAATAAACGAGTTGGGTTGACGCAATATTTATTAATGTTTACTCAGACCACTAAGTGACATCTTATAGTGTGGTTAGAGAACTCTAAACTGAGCAAATTTCAATCCACAAAGGTCAACACGCCTAACGTTTAACATAGATAAGTATAGGTTAACCTGACCTGAAGGTTAGAATTTAGCAAAACGGTGTTTTTGACGCTGTGAATAGCACTTTATTTGGGTTATCCTATCGGCAATTTTTTATTAGTTTGCAAGAAGTCTGGAATCGTAGATGCAAGAGCAATATAACCCGCAAGATATAGAGTCAAAAGTACAAAGCTACTGGGAAGAAAACCAAGTATTTAAAGTCACTGAAGATGAGAGCAAAGAAAAGTATTACTGTCTTTCTATGTTCCCATACCCGAGTGGTCGACTGCATATGGGTCATGTGCGTAACTACACCATTGGTGATGTTGTTTCTCGTTTCCAACGTTTGCAAGGCAAAAACGTAATGCAGCCGATGGGTTGGGATGCGTTTGGTTTACCAGCAGAAAACGCAGCTATTAAAAACAAAACAGCGCCTGCAAAATGGACCTACGAAAATATTGATTACATGCGTACCCAACTTAAACAATTAGGTTTTGGTTACGACTGGGACCGTGAAATTGCGACTTGTCACCCAGAGTATTACAAATGGGAGCAGTGGTTTTTCACTAAGCTTTACGAAAAAGGCCTAGTGTATAAAAAAATGTCAACGGTTAACTGGGATCCGGTTGATCAAACTGTACTTGCTAACGAACAAGTAATTGACGGCCGTGGTTGGCGCTCAGGCGCTGTGGTTGAGCAAAAAGAAATTCCGCAGTGGTTTATTAAAATTACCGACTACGCTCAAGAGCTTTTAGACGATTTAGACAAGTTAGAAGACTGGCCTGAACAAGTTAAAACCATGCAGCGCAACTGGATTGGTCGCTCTGAAGGGTTAGACATAGAATTTACACGTACTGATAACAACGAAAAGTTTAGCGTATATACTACGCGCCCAGATACCTTTATGGGTGTAACTTACCTAGCCGTTGCCGGTGGCCACCCTATTGCACAAGAAGCCGCTAAAAACAGCGATGCAATTGCAATGTTTGTTGAAGAATGCAAAAACACCAAAGTAGCCGAAGCAGACATGGCAACCATGGAAAAGAAAGGCATTGCAACTGGCTTTTACGCAACTCACCCATTAACAGGCGAGCAAGTGCCTATTTGGGTAGCTAACTTTGTACTTATGCATTATGGCTCTGGTGCGGTGATGGCAGTACCTGCACACGACCAACGTGACTTTGAATTTGCAAATGCATACGGCTTAGATATCAAACAAGTTATTGCGCCAGTTGAAGGCTCAGACCTTGAAGTAAACCTAGAGCAAGAAGCATTCACCGAAAAAGGTGTATTAGTAAACTCTGGTGAATTTGACGGGTTAGACTTTTCAGCAGCGTTTAATGCGATTGCCAACAAACTAGAAGCGCTAGGTGTTGGTGAGCGTAAAGTTAACTTCCGTCTACGTGATTGGGGTGTTAGCCGCCAACGTTACTGGGGTTCACCAATCCCAATGCTTAGCGATGAAGATGGTAATGAACTTGCTGCAACAGAGGATATGCTACCAGTTCGCTTACCAGAAGACGTGGTAATGAATGGTGTTACATCGCCAATTAAAGCAGATCCAGAGTGGGCTAAAACCACAGTAAACGGCGTACCTGCTACTCACGAAACTGATACCTTTGATACTTTTATGGAATCGTCTTGGTATTACGCACGTTACTGTAGCCCGCGCTACGATGAAGGCATGTTAGACCCTGCAGCGGCTAACTACTGGTTACCAGTAAACCAATATATTGGTGGTATTGAGCATGCAATTTTACACTTATTGTACTCGCGCTTTTTCCATAAATTATTACGTGACTTTGGTTTAGTAAATTCAGACGAACCGTTTGATCGCTTACTTTGTCAAGGTATGGTACTTGCCGAAACGTTCTACCGTAAAGATGAGAAAGGTGGTGACATTTGGATTTCACCGAGCGATGTAGAAACCGAAACTGACGAAAAAGGCCGCGTAACTAAAGCATGGCATAAAGACGACGGTGAGCCAGTATTCTCATCTGGCATGAGCAAAATGTCTAAGTCTAAAAACAACGGAATAGACCCACAACAAGTCATTGCCCAATACGGTGCAGATACAGTGCGTTTATTCATGATGTTTACTGCACCACCAGAGCAAACACTTGAATGGTCAGACTCAGGTGTAGAAGGCGCGCATCGCTTCTTAAAACGTGTATGGAAATACGCGGTAGACGTTAAAACTGTTGGCTACCAAACACTTGATAAATCGGCTTTGTCTAACCCGCAAAAAGTACTTCGCCGCGAACTACATAAAGCCATTGCAAAAGTAAGTGATGATGTTGAACGCCGTCAAACGTTTAATACAGCGATTGCTGCCATCATGGAGCTATCTAACAAGTTAATTAAAGCGCCACTTAACGATGCACAAGACATTGCCATTGCAAATGAAGCACTTGAAGCGCTTGTGATTATGCTTGCCCCTATTACGCCGCATTTATCTCACGAATTGTGGCAAGAGCTAGGTAAAGAAGGCAACATTTTAGATGCAGCATGGCCAACGGTTGACGAATCAGCCCTTGTTGAAGATGAAAAGCTCATCATCGTACAAGTAAACGGTAAACTTCGCGCTAAGTTAACTGTGGCAGCGGATGCAACGCAAGAGCAAGTAGAAGCACTGGCTTTTGCAGAAGCTAACGTAACTAAATTTACGAATGGCGCAACTATTCGTAAAATTATTTACGTGCCAGGTAAATTACTTAACGTAGTTGCTAACTAATATGGCTTTATTTAACGCCATTAAAAACGGACTAGCCTTAGCGTTAGTCTGTTTTTTGTTATCTAGCTGTGGATTTCACTTAAAACAAGCGTCAAGCCTGCCTGATAACTTAAAAGTAATAACGCTCATTGGCGATGATGAAAAATCAGCGTTATTTGAACAGCTACAAAAAGAGCTGTTAGCAAGTGGAGTCGAGTTTACCTCGTCATCTAAAAACGTAGCGCAACTGTATTTACGCAAAGAAACCATAGAACGCCAAAACTTGTCGTTATTTAAAAATGGTCAGGTTGCTGAATACGAACTTGCCTATGGCGTATCGTATGTTCTAAAACATCCCAATAAAGATGCAATAGAAAAGCGCTTTGAACTATACCGAAATTATCAAGACGACCCCGATAACGCCCTTGCAAAAGCAAAAGAGCTTGAGCTACTAATTAACGAAATTCGTAAGCAAGCAAGTCGCCGCATTGTTAGAGAGCTGTCGCAACTGTAATGCGCTGTTACGCTAATCAATTACCCAACGAATTAAAAAAAGGCTTAAAACCTTTTTATTTAGTGTTTGGCGAAGAACCTTTTCAAGAAGCGCAATGCGTACAACAAATACGCGATGCCGCCAAAGAACAAGGCTTTGATGAAGTTATTAAACTTACTTTAATGCAAGGGTTTGATTGGCAGGAAATAATCGCGCAATATCAAAGTATGTCGTTATTTAGCGCTCGCACTATTGTTGAGTTTGATCTAAACAAGCAAAAGCCCGGAGTCATTGGTAGTAATACCTTTAAGCGTGTAGTTGAGCTTGTTAACCCAGACACGATACTAATTATTAAAGGTGCTAAAGCCAGCCAAGAAGTACAACGTGGGGCATGGTTTAAAGCGCTCGACAAACAAGGGGTATTTGTACCTTGTTACCCTCTTACAGGCTCGCATGTGAAACGATGGCTTGATGAGCAATGCCAGCGCTTGGCTCTTAACATGCAAAACGATGCCAAATTAAGCCTTATCAATGCAACAGAAGGTAATTTATTAGCGTGTTTTCAGGAACTCGAAAAGCTTTCTTTACTCCACGGCAATGCACTTATTACCCAGCAATTGGTTATGCAAGGGCTATTAAATCAAGCCAAATTTGATATTTTTGATTTAAGCGATGCTTTATTAAATGGTCACGCTAAACAAGCGATTAAAGTGTTAAACAAATTAGCCCGTGATAACACCGAAGTAGTGAGTATATTGTGGGCAATTACAAAAGAGCTCAACACCTTGTTGAATGTGCAACTAGGATTGTTAAATGGTGAGCCAATCGCCAACTTATTTAAACAAAATGCCATTTGGAAAAATCAACAAGGGCCTGTACAAAGCGCCGTTAATCGCCTAAATATTGCAGTGCTTGAGCAAATAAATAGTGATATTGCTTTATTTGATGCAAGTTATAAGCAAGGCAATTTAATAGCTCCCTATCAAGCACTTGCACATATTTGTATTAAGTTTTGTCAACCGCTCGAAATTTCTATGCCGTGTGACAGCCTTAATTAATCGCTTAACCTGTTGGACAATAAAATGATTGCTATTTTTGGTGGCACCTTCGACCCCGTTCATCTAGGCCATATTAATATGGCACAGCAATGTGTAAGCGCATTTAATTTAAGCACTTTATATTTTATGCCTTGCGCGCTACCAGCTCATAAAACGGCACCCGGTATAAGCACAGAGCATCGTGTTAATATGCTCAATGCAGCTATTAAACCGTTCCCTCATTTTGCACTCGATTTAAGAGAGCTCAATCGTAAGGGGCCGTCGTATTCATTACTTAGCCTGCAAGAGCTTCGAAGTGAACACCCTAATGAGCCTATCTTATTTTTAATCGGTATGGATTCATTTAATACACTTGATAAATGGTTTGAATGGGAAGCAATTACTGAGCTTTGCCATATTGTGGTGTATCAACGACCATTACAACAGTGCCATGTTACTGGCAAACTCAAAGCATACATGCAGCAGGCTCTAGTGGAAGACCCTGCTAGTGTTTTAAAGCATTCTGGCGGCAAACTTTATTTTTTACCCGGTAAAATGCTTGATGCGGCCTCTAGTACTATTCGTGATGAACTTAAAAAAAGTAACAAAAAGAATGAACTATTGCCCGATGCAGTGAGTCATTACATACAAATGCATCAGCTTTATCAAATTGATGCTTAAAAATGCCTAGCGTGTTAAAATATGCGCCATTAAATTTTAAATTGAGACAAAACCTTGGATTCAAAACAACTACTCGCCTTTGCAATGGATAAAATTGACGATATGAAAGCGCGTGACATCGTTGACATAGACGTAACTGATAAATCAGACATTACCGATTACATGGTAATTTGTACTGGCACGTCTAAGCGCCACGTTCAATCAATCGCCGACCACTTAGCAAAAGAAGCACGTCATGCAGATTCAGAGCCGCTAGGCTATGAAGGCGAAAATGATGGCGAATGGGCACTGGTTGATTTAGGTGATGTGGTTGTACACGTGATGCAAACTGAAGCACGTAGCTATTACGATCTAGAAAAACTGTGGGGCTAACCACCCACTTGTTAAAAGCAACGCTTGGAAGTTATTCGTGAAAATACAAATGATTGCTGTTGGCACAAAAATGCCAGCGTGGGTAGAGACGGGATTTGCTGAATATCAGCGCCGTTTTCCCAAGGATATGGCTTTAGAGCTAATTGAAATACCCGCCGGTAAACGTGGCAAAAATGCAGATATAAAGCGTATTTTACATATTGAGGGCGAAAAAACATTAGCCGCTATTCCTAAAGGCAATCGTATTGTTACACTAGAGGTTACTGGCAAAGCGCTGGATACTCACCAACTTGCTAAAAACATGGAAAAATGGCAACTCGATGGCCGCGATGTAAGCTTACTTATTGGCGGCCCAGAGGGACTTGCTCCAGAATGTATAGCGGCATCGGAGCAAAAATGGTCGTTATCAAATTTAACATTACCACATCCTTTGGTGCGCATTATTGTAGCAGAGAGCCTTTACAGAGGCTGGAGCTTAAATAACAATCATCCTTATCATCGCGAGTAACGCTTGCCATGTTAAAAAAAAGACCCACTATTCGTGACCACTCTGCTGAAGCTAATTTATTTGCGCGGCGAGCGTTTGTGGGTTTTGTTTTTGTACTGGGGCTAGTGGCTGTTTTAATTACTAACCTTTACAATATTCAAGTAAAAGACCATCAAGATTACCAAACCCGCTCTAACGACAACCGAATTAAAGTTATTCCTATTGCACCTAATCGCGGCTTAATTTACGACCGAAACGGTGTGCTGCTTGCCGAAAACAAACCCGTTTATAATCTTGAGGTCATCCCCGAGGATGTTGACAACCTTGAAGAATCACTTGAACAAGTAAGCCAACTAATCGCTATTACAGAGCAAGAAAAACAAGACTTTTTAAAAGATATAAAAAACACGCGCCGTTTTAAATCACAAGTACTTAAAGCGCGCCTTGATGAAGCCGACGTTGCTACATTTTCGGTAAACCAACATAAATTCCCCGGTTTTAGTATAGAGGCCCGTTTAGCCCGTTATTACCCTTACGGCGACACACTAACTCATGCACTAGGCTATGTGGCAAAGCTAAACCGAAAAGAGCTAAACAAACTCGAACAAGAACAGCAAGCCACTAACTATCGTGCAACCCACGATATTGGCAAACTTGGTATTGAAAAATACTACGAGCAACTCTTGCATGGCCAAGTTGGTTCGCAACGTGTAGAGGTAAATAACCGAGGTCGTGTTATTCGCACCCTGAGCATGCTCCCCCCGCAGCCAGGTAGTGATTTAGTGTTAACGCTCGATATTGGCCTTCAACAAATAGCCCAACATGCACTTAAAGATATGCGCGGTGCGGTTGTCGTTATGGACGCAAAAGATGGCGGCATACTTGCGCTATACTCAAACCCAAGCTACGACCCAAATTTATTTGTACACGGTATTAGTAGTAAAAATTATAAAGCACTTCTAAACCCAGATCGCCCACTAATTAATAGAGCCACCCAAGGCCGATATGCTCCAGCGTCTACCATTAAACCGCATATGGCTATTTTAGCACTTGAAGAAAACATGGTAACGGAAGGGACAACTATGTGGGACCCCGGTTTTTTTGAAATACGAAACGTAGAGCATAAATGGCGTGACTGGAAGCGCTGGGGGCACGGCCATGTAGATGTATACAAAGCTATTGAAGAGTCATGCGATACATACTTTTACGATACTGCATACCGATTAGGCATTACAAAAATCAGTAATTTTATGGCGAACTTTGGTTTTGGTGATCTATCGGGTATAGATATACACGAAGAAACCACCGCCATATTGCCTTCAAAAGAATGGAAAGAAAACAGATTTAAAGAGTCTTGGTGGCCTGGCGATACAATTTCTGTAGGCATTGGCCAAGGATATTGGACCGCAACACCCATTCAAATAGCTAACGCAACCAACATACTCGTTAACAAAGGGATTAATCATCCTCCCCACTTAGCGCAAGTGGCTAAAAAAGAGGACGATGTAACCCAAATAAATAATGAAGAAAAACCACCCGTTGTGTTAAACAACCCAGACAATTGGCGTATAGCTATTGATGCTATGCACAATACCGTAACCAAGGTAACAGGCACCGCTCATAAAGCATTTAAAGGTGTAAATTACGATCCAGCAGGCAAAACTGGCACAGCACAAGTTGTGAGCATTGCACAGGGTGAAAAGTACGATGCAGAATCACTAAAAGAACGACAACGCGATAATGCCATTTATGTTGGGTTTGCCCCTTACAATAACCCTCAAATAGTGGTGTCTATTGTTGTTGAAAATAATGGTGGTGGCAGCACGGTTGGCGCCCCTATTGCCAGGCAGTTAATGGATTATTACTTTGCTGCTAACCCTGTTGAACTGGCAAGGAATAACACCCTATGACCGCCCTGCATGACAAGCGTTCAATTTGGATGCGTATGCATTTAGACTTGCCTTTACTTATTGCCATTTTACTCATGATGGCTGGAAGCATAACGGTTGTTTACAGCGCAAGTGGCCAAGAATCAGCCATGATGATAAGGCACATGACGCGGATGGGTGTGGCCATCATTGCCATGATATTACTTGCACAAATCCCCCCTGCTACACTTAAAAGGCTCACTATACCTATGTACTGCGTTGGATTATTAATGCTGGTTGGTGTGTTGTTATTTGGCGTGAGCTCTAAAGGCGCACAACGTTGGCTTGATTTAGGTATAACTCGTTTTCAACCCTCTGAATTAATGAAGCTAGCAGTGCCTATGATGGTAGCTTGGTATATTGGTCGCAAACATTTACCACCTCGACCACTACACTTAATTTTCGGCTTTGCGATAGTAATGCTGCCTACATTATTAATTAAAGAACAACCAGACTTAGGAACATCAATACTAATTGCAAGCTCTGGCATATTTGTACTTTTTTTATCTGGGTTGAGCTGGCGACTAATTAGCTTTTTAAGCGCGGCGGTTGCCTTAGCAGCTTGGCCATTTTGGCAATACGGCATGCATGCTTATCAACGCCAACGCGTACTGACATTTTTAGATCCTGAGAGCGATCCACTTGGCTCAGGTTATCATATTATTCAATCTAAAATAGCCATTGGTTCTGGTGGCGTTGAAGGTAAAGGCTGGTTGCAAGGTACACAGTCACAACTTGAGTTTTTACCAGAACGCCATACCGATTTTATTTTTTCGGTATTAAGTGAGGAGTTTGGCTTATTTGGTGTTTGCGTTTTACTTAGCTTGTACTTGTTTATTATTGGCCGCAGCTTGTATATCGCAGTAAATGCACAAGACGCGTTTGGAAAGCTGTTAGCAGGCGCACTAACCTTAACTTTTTTTGTTTATATATTTGTAAACATTGGCATGGTATCGGGACTACTACCTGTTGTAGGCGTGCCATTGCCTCTGATAAGTTATGGTGGCACATCGATGATTACGCTAATGGCTGGCTTTGGTATTATTATGTCGATAGCAACAGATAAAAGGATGCTTTTAAAATAATGCAACGTTACGCTCAAACTCTCATAACCTTCTTACTCGCTATTACTATCAGTGCTTGTAGCAGTGGTTCAAGTGGGCGTTACCACATGCGCCATGATTCAGCCCCCCTGCGTGCGCCAACTGCGCTTGAAATGCAAGACGCTATAGTTACCGAGGTGCAAAAAAGTGCCAGTGCTTCTCGCCCCTACGAGGTACTCGGTAAACGTTACACCCCTATGCTTGACGAAACAGGTTATAAAGAAGAAGGCATTGCATCGTGGTATGGCCGAAAATTTCACGGCTACCACACTTCAAATGGTGAAATATACGATATGTTTGCCATGACCGCGGCGCATAAAACATTACCTTTGCCTAGTTTTGTTCGTGTTACAAACACGCAAAATGGTAAGTCAGTCATTGTACGCGTAAATGACCGTGGGCCTTTTCACGATGACAGAATTATTGACCTTTCCTATGCAGCCGCATACAAGCTTGGCTATTACAAACATGGTACAGCAAAGGTTAAGCTTGAAGCGGTTACGCTTCCTAGCTCTGCAGCTAATAAAACGTATATTCAAGTGGCTGCTGGCAGCACATTGGCAAATATTGAAGCCCTTGCACAGCGTTTACGCCAACAATACAAATTACCGACAAATATTGTTAAGAAAGACACTATTTATAGACTGCATTTAGGGCCAATAAAAAACGCGCAGCACGCAGAAAAAGTATTAAAAAAATTAAAACAAGATCAATTTCAAAACGCGTTCTTGCTTTACACTCAGTAAGACAAATACCCAAACTAGCCCAACGAGGCTCGCATCTCAGGGGTGTTTGGGTATAGAATGGCATAACGCGAATTTTTAACTTTAACCATTAATGAGTATGATGAAATCAATTAAACATAAAATCCTCAAAGGTGTATGTGGCTTAGTTTGTTCAGCCGCCGTATTTTCAGCCAGCGCCCAAATCATTCCGGCACCACCTCAAGTTAATGCAAAGGGTTATTTTTTAGTCGACTTTACAACCGGTAAGGTTATTGCAGAGGGCGAAGCCGATACTAAACTTGCGCCAGCAAGCTTAACTAAAATGATGACCAGTTATGTAATTGGTACAGAAATTAAAGTAGGTAACATAGCCCCTACAGATATGGTTACAATTAGCGAAAAAGCATGGGCAAAAAACTTCCCAGAATCTTCAAAAATGTTTATTGAAGTGGGTAAACAAATTAGTGTTGATGAGCTCAATCATGGCATTATTATTCAATCAGGGAACGACGCCTGTGTTGCTATGTCGGAGCACATAGCAGGCAGTGAGAGTGCTTTTGCCGACTTAATGAATGCACATGCCGCTAAATTAGGTATGAATAATAGCCACTTTATTAACAGCCACGGGTTAGATACAGACGAGCACTACACAACACCTCGTGATATGGCCACATTAAGCGCAGCACTTATCAGAGATGTACCTGAAGAATATGCTATCTACAAAGAAAAATCATACACCTACAACGGTATTAAACAATATAACCGTAACTCGTTATTATGGGATGAAAGCCTAGACGTTGACGGCATAAAAACAGGCCATACTTCTGAAGCTGGTTACAGCCTTGTTACCTCAGCCACTAAAAATGGTATGCGCTTAATTGCTGTTGTTATGGGTACATCAAGCGAGCGCGCTCGTAAAGTAGAAAGCAAAAAACTACTTAACTACGGCTTTCGCTTTTTTGAAACAATTACACCTTACAAAGCGGGCGACAGCTTTGCAGAGCAGCGCATTTGGATGGGTAACAAAGAAAATGTATCGTTAGGCATTTTAGAAGATACACCTATTACTATTCCACGCGGTCAGCATAAAAACCTAAAGGCTAACTTTGAATTAGACAATACACTTGAAGCCCCACTAGCCAAAGGCACTAAAGTAGGCACCTTGTTCTTGCAACTAGAGGGTGAAGACATTGCACAATACCCACTAGTAACACTTGAAGAAGTGGAAGAAGGCAGCTTCTTTAGCAAAATCTACGACTATTTACGCTTACAAATAATGTAAACGTAAATATAAACCCACAGTTGCTGGGTTGTAAAAAAAGCGCCTATGTTATGAGGCGTTTTTTTTTGCTTGAAAAATGCTAGAATGCGCCCCATATATGCAACACTGCTAAACGCCTATCTGTATTAAGCTTCGAGCTTTACATAGAGTTCACACTTTTGTATGAGGAGTCACTATCGTGGTTCAACCAGTTAAAAATACTAAATTTGATGAGTACCTAGAGTACCCTTGCCCATTTACATTTAAAATTATGGGTTTAGCCAATGTTAATTTAACAGATCAAATATTAGCAAAATTACAACCTATTGCTCCGGGTGATTACGCACCAAAAGTAAAGCCAAGCAGTAAAGGTAATTATGAGTCTGTAACGCTAGTGGCTACGGTTACAAGCGGGAAGCACATTGAAGAAATTTACAACGTGATCAGCAATATCGATGACGTACGTCACATGCTTTAAGCCATAATTGAGATTTGTTGTGAACGAAAACACCTTGATCGTACGCCAACTAGGTCGTCAGCGTTACATGCCAATTTGGCAAAAAATGCAAGACTTTACCGACACCCGAGATGACAGCACTCCAGATGAAATTTGGCTTGTAGAGCACGAAAGTGTATTTACTCAAGGCCAAGCAGGAAAAGACGAGCATTTACTCGCCCCAGGCGACATTGAAGTGATTAAAGTTGATCGCGGCGGCCAGGTAACTTATCACGGCCCTGGCCAACAAATGATGTATGTATTATTTAATTTGCGCCGCTTAAAAATTGGTGTGCGAGAGCTTGTAACCTGGCTCGAAGAGTGCATTATTGAGTCGCTTGCTGAATACGATATAAAAGCATACGCTAAAGCCGACGCACCGGGTGTTTACGTTAACGACAGCAAAATTGCATCATTAGGTTTGAGAGTTCGCCGCGGCTGCTCATTTCATGGTTTAGCATTAAATGTTAACATGGATCTAAGCCCGTTTTTACGCATAAACCCGTGTGGTTATGCCGGCATGAATATGGTGCAAACGAAAGAATTGAATGGTCCTCAAAACCTACAAAGCGCAGGTGAAGGCCTAGTAAAACACATGATAAAAAAGCTTAATGCAGCACAGGTTAAGCATACTGAAGGGTTTGAAAACGAATGAATAAACCAGTCAAAATGGAACCAGGTGTAAAACTACGCGACGCAGAAAAAATGGCGTTGATCCCCGTTAAAGTTTTACCAACAGAAAAAACCGAAATGTTGCGCAAGCCAGAGTGGCTTAAAATTCGCTTACCTAAATCAACTGAGCGTATCGATGGTATTAAACAAGCAATGCGTAAGCATGGCTTACATTCAGTATGTGAAGAGGCCTCGTGCCCTAACCTATCTGAGTGTTTTAACCACGGTACAGCAACCTTTATGATTTTAGGTGCTATTTGTACGCGTCGTTGCCCATTTTGTGATGTTGCCCATGGTCGCCCATTAAAACCTGATGCAGCAGAGCCAGAAAAGCTTGCACTAACAATTAAAGACATGAAGCTAAGCTACGTGGTAATTACCTCGGTTGACCGTGATGATTTACGTGATGGCGGCGCACAACACTTTGCCGATTGTATTCGCGAAATTCGCAAACACAATCCAACGATCACCATCGAGATTTTAGTACCCGATTTCCGTGGCCGTATGGACCGTGCGCTTGAAATTTTAATTGAAACGCCACCTGATGTGTTTAACCACAACTTAGAAACAGCGCCACGCCTATACAAACTTGCGCGCCCAGGTGCCGATTACAAATGGTCTTTAGAATTACTTCGTCGTTTTAAAGAAGCACACCCAGAAGTAAAAACTAAGTCAGGCTTAATGGTTGGTTTAGGTGAAGAGATTAGCGAAATAGAAGAGGTACTGCGTGACCTGCGTGCGCATAACGTAGATATGCTTACTGTTGGCCAATACTTACAGCCATCTAAGCATCATTTACCAGTTAAACGTTACGTGCCACCAGCAGAGTTTGACGCATTAAAAGAGTACGCTGATGAAATTGGCTTTACTCATGCAGCCTCTGGCCCGTTTGTGCGCTCAAGCTATCACGCTGACCAACAAGCCGCTGGTAAAGAAGTAAAATAATTACTTTTTTTAACACATTAAAAAAAGCCCTTAACAATTTAATTGGTAAGGGCTTTTTTGTGAGTGTTCTACATCCATCCTTCGGCTACTTTGTTAAAACACCTTTTTTAATCACAAAATCAGCAAATCGTACCTGCTCTTCTTCAGCGCGAAGGCTGTCGGTCTCTACTATTGAGCGATAAATCCCCCATTTAGGGCGAGCAAAGTCATCACCGCTAAAACCACGCCACATATCTATGTTTTGCTCGCTTATATTAAATAGCTCTTCGTTGTCACTTAAGCGGGTGAGGGTCATATCAAACTTACCTTCTTCGCTAAAGGTCGCTTGAACAAATACCGATACCCATTCATCAGTAATAAGTGACCAGTCGGTTTCTATGAGGTTTTTATCAAGCCCAGTGCTGTTACCATTTTCGTCAAAGCCTGCGCTATAGCGCACCTGTAGTTGATTCCCGGTACTGTTTTTTTGCGCACCCGAGAGCGTAATAATAGGCTGGTCGTCGTTCCCATTGGTGTTGTCGTTACTCTCGTTACGGGCTTTTATTTGAAAAAAATGACTAAATTTGCTCGTTAATTCAAGCTCACTACTTACTCTAAACTTCCAACTGTATTGTACTGTTTCATTTTCAAAAGCAAGGGTTGCAGCAGGTGACTTGTCGTAAGCTTTTATTTCGTTGCGCTGCCTATCAGTCAACCCTTTATCTCTATCTTGGTCTTTATCGCGATGCGCTAAAAAAACAAAGTGATTACCTACAATCGAGTCGGTATCTTCAATTATATGGGTAACACCTTCATGGTTACCAGCATACATATCTGGCGACTCTATAGCCCCTTCGCTAAAAACAGTTTCTATTAGTGCATATGCGCTCAGCCCTGAATTAACACCGTCAGCATTAAGCGTTGTTTCATCGGTTACTAAAAAATCATCAGCCGAGGCAACACCTACGATAGTAACAGTGATAGTTGCTTCAGTCCCATCGGCTGAACTGACTGCTATTTCGTCAAGTAGGATTTCATTTTCATCTAAAGAATTAATATTTGCATGATTTGTATTTAAGGTATAAAACCAACTACCGTCACTTGTAAGGCTAAATGTACCATAACTCGTTTGAGTATCACTTTGAGCATTAAATACAGCCTCACTGGCTTGAGCATCAGATATAGAAAGCTCGCCGGTTACCGCACTATCACGGTCACTGTTAATACTGACTGAAGTTTCACCGCCTATTACAGCCGGGGTTTGAGCTGTTAAGGCAACACTTACTGGTTTGCCTTGTGAGCCCGAACTACCACAAGCGGCCAATCCGCAACCTAAAAAACATACAATCACAATTTTAAAAATACCTAAACAATACATTGGCATAATACCCCGCATACAAAATCATTGGTCATCTATAAATTTAAAATACAACTTACCAATTTTAAATTTAAATAACCATTAATTTATTACCAATTAATACTGTTGTTCTTAATATTAAATTAAGTAGCTTAAATTTGGGAGTGTATGGCTGAGTAAAAATATAATTAGGTTAAAGCCAAATTACTTGAGATAATCAAGCTGAACCCATTATTTAGGTTAAACATGAAATTATTAGTTCGTAATTTGTCTCGCACAACATCAGAGCAAGACCTTCGTACGTTGTTTACAGCTCACGGTAAAGTGACAACTTGTAACTTGGTACTTGATAAAGAAACTGGCCAATCTAAAGGTTTTGCCTTTTTAGAAATGCCAAACGACATTGAAAGTAAAAGCGCGATTAAAGCACTTAATCAATCAACCGTTGATAAAAGTAAGATTCGCGTAAAATACGCAGATGAAAAATAGCCGCTTGTTATGCACTTTTAAAACCAGCTAAATGCTGGTTTTTTCAATTATTAGTATTGCTGTATTTTCAGCTCAAAATCGTACCTAAGTTTGCTACTTTTAGACTACGACAAGTGAACGTTTATACCCCAACCTACTATTTTATATTAGGTTTGTTAAAAGCTACTTCCAACCTTGACGCCATTTTTCAGTGTTTTTAAGGTCTCGCCAGCTAATGGGATATTGGTTTTTAGAAAACACCGACTCAGTAATACAAGCTATTACATTTGCATCTTCGTCGAACTCTACTTCTACAATTACAAAATGCTTTTCTTTATTAACGGCAGGTGTTGCAGTCCATTTGCTATTAAGTAATTTTTTTGGATTGAGGTTATTCATAAAATTTAAAGCTTATTATTAATTTATAGAGCCTAATACGAACAAATATGCATCTAAGCTCAATTAAAAACCCCTCATGAAAGCGTTAACTGGTTTGCCATTAGCAAAAACCGAATAAATTTCTTTATTCGGTTTAATATCGATAACGCTTTGCTTTAACGTAAACTTAATAGTTTACTAATCAATAAAGCTTAATCATCCTCAATATTGTCCAGGCCTTTGGTGCCCTCTTTTGGTTTGAGTTTATGATGAATAGCCGACTTAATTAACATATAGCCACTAATTGGGGCCGTTATTAATAGAAATATAGTGATCAATATTTCTTTAACACTTAAACCTGTTTTAGAGTTTGCAAAATACACCATAGCGGCAATTAACATACTTGCCATACCCAACGTTGTTGCTTTAGTTGGGCCATGTAAACGCATAAAAAAGTCTGGCAATTTTAATAAGCCTAACGAACCAATTAAAATAAACGTGCCACCAAATAACAATAAAATTGATACAACCCATTCGCTAATCATTTTGCCACCTTATTCAATTATATCGCCACGTAGTAAATACTTACATACAGCTACTGTGCTTACAAAACCAAGCATAGCTATTAATAATGCGGCCTCAAAGTACAACCCTGTTCCCATGCTTATACTGTATAAAACAATGAGTGCAATAACATTTATGTACATAGTATCAAGCGCCAATACTCTATCGGGGATTGATGGGCCAATAATTAAACGCCATAAATTAAGCAGTAAAGAAAGTCCTATCATTGCGAAAACAATAAGTAATACAGTATCTAACATTGAAATATCTCCTTTAGTGGAGCTTCGTAGCGTTTTTTAATATGCTTGATAAGCTCAGCTTCGTCGTCAAGGTCAAGTACATGTATGAGCAAATAACGCTGTGTCATTTCCTCTCCCTCAGCTAACGACTCAGGAATAGGATACACCTCAGCACTTACAGTACCAGGAGTTAACGACACACTGCTTGCTAAAATTGTAATCGGCATATCGTGAGTTAAGTCTAATGGGACTTTAATAAATGCTGGGCGTAGTTTTTTGGAAGGCCCAACAATTAATAACGCAACCTGTAAGTTAGCAACAATAATATCGTAAAGTACAATTACAAATTGTTTTAGAGCTAGCCCTGGCTTTAAAATTAGCGGCTGAGGATCTCTAAATGAAAAGCTTAAAATAGGAATAAAAATAGCAAAAAATGTTGCCAGTACAATATGGCCAACCGACACACTATTGTTAAGCAAAAACCATACTATAAACAAAAATAAACTACGAAATGGCGTTGGTAACCACCGAAAACGGGCTTGTAGTCTCATTACATGCCTCCTTTAAGTACAGCATTTATACCGCCGCTAATATCATGTAACTGCGTAGCAGCACCTACCATGTACTCGCTAATCGGCCCACCGAAAATAACCAACAGCGGCGAACAAGCAAGTAAACCTATTATTACTGTTACTTGTAATGGGTTTGCATCAGCGCAGTCTGCGCTTTCGCTGCGTTTATCTTTTCTTTCCCAAAACAAACTTGTACCCGCCCGAGAAAGTGCCACTAACAGTGCGAAGCTTGTCACTAAATACACTGGCCAAAATACTAAGGCTTGCTCACTATTTAACGTCGATTTTAGTATCCATATTTTACCAACAAAGCCCGATAATGGCGGCATACCTACCACAGTTAAGGCTGCTACAACAAAGCATGCCCCAAGTAAAAGCGGCTGTTTAACTGCGCGCCCACCAACAAGCCTATCAGCAACTTTACCGCGTTGCTTAGCAATTAAGTCAGCTAGTAAAAATAACGCAGCACTCACTAATGTTGAATGCACTAAGTAATACAACAATGCAGCCGTTGCATTTACATTTTGTAAAGCTACTAGTGCAACTAAAGTACCTACCGACACTAAGACTAAATTAGCGGTTAACTTACGCAAATCTTGCGCAGCAATAGCGCCCATGGCGCCAACCACAATCGTTGCAATCGCTAACCCCCAAAGCCAAGGTTGTACCATGTGCTCAAGTGCACCCGCCTGTTCACCAAATATAACGGTGTAAACACGCAGCATGGCATAAACACCCACCTTAGTCATAATAGCAAATAAGGCTGCAACAACAGGTTTTGCGCTAGCATACGTATTTGGAAGCCATAAATGTAGCGGCAACAATGCGCCTTTTAAAGCAAATACAATAAGTAGTAATAAACCGCCGGCTTTAGCAATAAATACATCATCGCCATTAAGTTGTGATACCTTTTGTGCCATATCTGCAATATTCAATGTACCTAATACGCCATATAAAATACCTAAACCGATCAAAAATACACTCGAGCCCACTAAGTTTAGAATTACATATTGTAGTGCTGCACGTGTGTTTTGTTTGTCGCCACCGTGCATAAGTAATGCATACGATGCAATCAGTAAAACTTCAAAAAACACAAACAGGTTAAACAAATCACCGGTTAAAAAAGCGCCATTAACACCCAGCACTAAAAAATGAACCAGTGGGTGATAAAAGCTCCCTTTTTCATCATCGCCTGCACTGCCATATAAAATGGCTCCAAGTCCTAAAAACGAGGTTAGCGCTACGAGTAACGTTGATAAATTATCGGCCACAAGTACTATCCCGTAGGGGGCTGACCAATCACCGATGGCATAAACACTAATGCCTGTGTTGTAAATATGTATTAATAAAAACACACTAACAGCAAATGTAATGAGCGCCATGGTATTTGATGCGTATCGACGAATTTGTACACTTTTACCGCAAGGTGGGAGTAACAAAATGACAGCTGCAAGCATAGGCAGTAAAATAGGTAACGAAGCTAAATGTTGAATCATTTTTGCTCCTTACTTGCTGCAGCTGCTGATTTAACGGGGCTTCCATCAACGTGGTCGCTTCCTAAATCAGCACGTCCACGAATAGCCAAAATAACCACAAATGCTGTCATTGCAAAACCAATTACAATTGCGGTTAAAACCAAGGCTTGAGGAAGTGGATCGGCGTAATCTGCACCGGTACCAAGCACCACGGCTTTGTTTATAGTTAAACGCCCTGATGAAAATAAAAATAAGTTTACTGCATATGAAATCATGGTAAGACCCAGTACAACAGGAAACGTACGTGCTCTTAACAGTAAAAATATACCGCAGCTAACTAATACACCAACGCACGATGCGTATAATAGCTCCATTAAATATTCACCTCTTTTTTAGGGGCATCGGAAGTCATATTACCCAAACTAGCTAAAATCATTAATGTTGCACCTACAACTGTGAGGTACACGCCAAGGTCAAACACAATTGCACTAGCCAGTTCTGTTTTACCTACAAATGGAATATCAAAGTAATCGAACCACGTGGTTAAAAATGGTCTACCAAAAAACCAACTACCCACACCGGTAAACATTGCTATACCTATACCCGAGGCGATAATTTTACGGTAGTTGATATCAAAGCGCTCGGTGATCCAATTAGAGCCATGCGCCATGTACTGTAAAATAAAGGCTATTGACGTAACTAAACCAGCAATAAAGCCACCGCCGGGTAAGTTATGACCACGCAAGAATATATATGCTGATACTAACAATGCCAGCGGTAATAAACTTTGTGAAATACTTGCAAGTAAAATTGGGTATCGTTCACGCGCCCAAGGACGCCCTTCACTGTCACTAGCTGGCATAAATAGCGGAATACGCGATAACACTTTAAATATACCTAGTGCAGCAATGCCCAATACCGTTATTTCACCTAGGGTGTCAAACCCTCTAAAGTCGACCAGTATAACGTTAACTACGTTTGTGCCACCGCCACCCGTTTTAGCATTAGCTACAAAGTAATCAGAAATAGAATTTAATGGGCGCGTTAGTATTGCATAACAAATACTAGCAACTACGACACCAATAGTAGAAGCAATCCCTAAGTCGCGTAGCACTCGCAACGAGCTCGACTCTTTAGGCGTATGCTGCGGTAAAAAGAACAGCGCAAGCATTAGCAATATAATGGTGGCAACTTCAACTGTTAGCTGAGTTAACGCTAAATCTGGCGCAGAAAAACGAGTGAATAAGACCGACACCATTAAACCAACAATAGAAAGCATTAACAGTGCGACCATTCTTGATCTGTGCCAAATAACGGTGGCTATTGCCCCAATTATTAATAAACCAGCACCAATCGCATTATGCACATCAACAGGTGTGCGCGGCATACTGCCGGCTAATTGTTGCATTTCGAATAATGGCCAACCTGCACAAAGTAATACCACGCCCAGCATAATAACTAAGTAACGCTGTAAAGAACCGTTTTCAGTACTGTTAATTTTACTTTGACACCATGCAACGACACTCAGCACGGCACGCTCAAAGGTTTTTTTAGCATTGAGTGTGGGTAATGACGCCTGAAATTGAAATAAATATTTGCGATTTACGTAAATGAACAAACCACCAACAACAGCCATTGCACTCATCAGTAACGGCAAATTAAAACCATGCCAAATTGTTAATTTATACTCTGGCATCGCCTCCCCTAATACTGCTAATGAAGCTGCAGATAAAATACTATCAACAGTAAAGCTTGGGAAAATACCTACCAAAATACACAGTACAACCAGTATTTCTATTGGCACTCGCATATAGCGTGGAGGTTCATGCGGTGTTCGCGGTAAATCTATTGGGTCACCGTTAAAAAATACATCGTGAATAAAGCGGGCTGAATAGGCAACTGCAAATGCACCAGCCACCGTCGCAAGCACCGGTATTAACCATGACATAGAGCCAAGTACTTGCTGATGGAGTGTTTCGGCAAAAAACATTTCTTTAGATAAGAAACCATTGAGCAGAGGCACGCCCGCCATAGCTGCAGCAGCAACCATAGCAAGGGTTGCAGTATAAGGCATAAACCGCCACATACCATTGAGTTTACGCATATCACGCGTACCAGTTTCATGGTCAATAATACCGGTTGCCATAAATAGCGAGGCTTTAAATGTCGCATGGTTAATTATATGAAATATGGCTGCCACCGTTGCAAGCTCGGTATCAAGGCCAAGTAATAGCGTGATCAAACCTAAGTGGCTAATTGTCGAATATGCAAGTAACCCCTTTAAATCGTGCTTAAATAACGCAATGTAAGCACCAAACAGCAGGGTAGCTAAACCCGTTAAACCAACTAATAAAAACCACATCTCGGTCCCAGCTAAAGCTGGATAGAAACGCGCAAGTAAAAAGATACCTGCTTTAACCATTGTTGCTGAGTGTAAATAAGCGCTAACAGGCGTAGGCGCAGCCATGGCATGGGGTAACCAAAAGTGAAACGGAAACTGAGCCGACTTAGTAAATGCCCCCAGCAATACTAGAACAAGTGCTAATTCGTACAAATCATGGGATTGTATAATGGCTTTGCTCGCTAAAATAACATCTAAGTCGTAACTGCCAACAATGTCCCCTAACAACATTAACCCGCCAAGTAGTGCTAAACCGCCTGCACCCGTTACAGCTAGCGCCATTCGCGCGCCCTTACGCGCTTCAGATTTATGCCACCAATAGCTTATCAATAAAAAAGAACTGATACTGGTCAATTCCCAAAATAACCATAGTTGTATAACGTTATTAGACATAACAATACCTAGCATTGCCGTCATAAATAACATTAAGTAGCTATAAAGCTTAGCCATTGAGTCATTAGCGCTGAGGTAATAACGTGTATATACAATAACAAGCAAACCAATGCCTAGTATCATAAACATAAACAAGAGGCTTAAACCGTCTATACGAAGCGATAAATCAAGCCCAATAGATGGGATCCACGCTAATGAATAGCGAATAGTTTCACCAGAAAGAACCGCAGGCGCGTGGTATAAAGTAATAGCCAAAGCGGTTAACGGTGCAAGCACAGTAATAAATGTACTTTGATTGCGAGAAAGTTTGCCTGTGAATGCAGAAATAACACTGCCAATCAAGGATAACAAGGGTATCCAGAGCAAAGTCATAATGTAGGGCCTTTTATAATCATAAGTTTATCAGGGCGCCACTTTTATACATTAAGTGATGCTTTTACTGCCTGTTTTTAAACGACATTAATGGTAATAGTTATACTCAATAACACATATTTTGTCTATAAAAAGCGAAGCATGTTGAGTTAATTTAAAGAGGGAAAATAGGGACTTAAAAACCTATGGTTATAAACATATTAACGCTTAATTTTATCTATATGTGCCAACCAAAGGGCCCTGTATTGATCAGAAAGCGTGATCTGCTGATATTCTAGAATTGACCAGTCTTTACTTGGTTTGTAGGCTACACCGCCAATCTGGCAGCTTTTACTTTTATGCCAACCATTTGGTGATTTTTCACCTTTTTGTGCAATATACAAGTTAGGAGCAACTAAACCTCTCCTTTTACACAACCACGCTTGCTTAGACTTGGGTAAAATATATTCATCTTCAAAGCCATTAAAGTGCATTAGCTCGTGCAAAAAAATACCATAATTAGCGCCTGAATTTAATTGCATAACGCCACGTCTAACATTAGCACTTCCATATTTGGGCATCATCACAACAAAATCAAATTCTCTTAAAAGCTGTTTATTTATTAACGCTGATTGCCAATCACAATTAGCCGCTTTGCTCATGCTATTAGTGCATTTTAAAGCACCTGCCACATATACTGGTTTACTAAAACAAAAAGCGCCCCGTCTTGGTTCAGGTTTTTTATTATAGGTTTTTATTAATGCCGACAGCTTATAAAGTCCACTTCGATGATCGCTCATCGTTAAAACATTAAACTGGCATTTTTTATTTGCCAAAATATTAGAGTCTAACGATAAAAACTCCAATGAATGTAAAAATGGCTTAGGGATCTGTGTGTGAATAACACCATGGTGTAAATTAAAATGATTTAATGCAAAACCAGGCTTAAGGTACCCTAACGTGTTTAATATATTAAGATCGCCCCATTGCTCAGTAGCGAGTAGTTGCTCCGATAAGTTAGTAATCTGAGCATTATTTATATTGGGTAAACTTGCCCGCCAAAATAATTTAGCAGCTTTGATCTGTTTTATCTTGAGCAGATGTAAAGAATACTCGTATTGCGCAGTAGGAATTTGATGCCTTGCAAGTAGGCCAAGGGTGTTTTTAGGCAGCTTATTTATACGTGCTAAAAAGTAGTGTGGAAATTGCCAATATAATTGTAACGGATTGGCCTTGGCATTTAATACCTGCCAAAAACCAATACCGCCATAACTGTTACTCGACCCTGCTATTGATAAGCTAAAAAGTAACGCGATTGTTGCTCTTAACACACTAACTTGCGTCTGCTTCCATTAACAGCTCAAGTTCTAAACGTGCATATTTGTATTCAATAAACTCATGAACGTTTGTAGACAGTGCCAATCTAAAATAATCCGCAGCAACATAGTTATCACCTGCAGCTTGATGTAGCTTAGCTAAGTAAAAATAAGCTTCGCACAAACGTTGTGCATATTCTTGCTCTGACTTAACGCCATCGCTAACGCCAGATAAAAATGCATGCTCATTCATATCACCTGCAAAAAGTGAAATTAGCTGATAAGCCCATTGTGAGTCATCAAGCGCTTTAGAATTGGTTTTTAGTTCGGCGAGCGCTGAGTCTTTATCTAATTTAGCTTGTGCTAAATAAACCCACAACACGCGGTAAGGATCATTGGGAGAACGCGCTAAAAATTGGCTAAAATCGGTCTTTGCAATACTAGGCCTATCGCCATAGTACAATGCAATGCCCCGGTTTAAATAAGCATACTCATGTTCTTCATCCAGCTCTAAAGCAGAATCAAAAAGCTCATACGCTTTTTCGTATTGCTGCATTAATGTATGTTGAATACCTAAAAAATTATAAACTTCGGCTAAGTCTGGCTTAAGCTTTACAGCACGGTTGAAGTCAATACGCGACAATGTCGTCATACCTAAGCTGTCAAACAGTACTCCCCGATCATAATATAATTTAGCTTGTTGCTCGGGTGTTAAATCAGCTCTGTTGAGTAACTCAGAATAACGCGCTATGGCTATTTCACTGCGAAAGTCAGACGCTAATGGTGCTGTAAAAGGCACATTCACCACTGGTGTTGGTTCTGATTGAGTTGTTGTTTGGCAAGCGCTTAAAGACAAAATAGCAAAAGACGCCAAAGCAATGTGTTTGAATATCATTAAAATCCTTAATACCAAGGTTGGTAGCTCTAAGACTGACGACGACCAATTTGGTTCATAATCACATATACACTGTATATCATCGTAAGTAATCGAACCTCCTTGAATAATCTTTGTTTAAATTCAAGTTCCTCATTAAAGCATAAAAAAAGGGGCTAAACAGCCCCCTTTTATATTATCCAGTAAATATCTGGATTAAGCATTAGCAATTACGCGTCAGTTGGCGCATCAGCTGCTGGTGCAGCAGATTCCATTGCTTCTTTAATACTTAGACGTACACGGCCTTGGCGATCTACTTCTAGTACTTTAACTTTAACTTCTTGACCTTCGCTAAGGTGGTCAGCAACGTTATTAACGCGCTCAGTACTAATTTGAGAAATATGTACTAAACCATCTTTACCAGGAAGAATGTTTACGAACGCACCAAAATCTACGATTCGTACAACTTTACCTTCGTAAATAGTACCTACTTCAAGTTCAGCTGTTAGTTGCTCGATTCGGCTGATTGCATTTGCAGCACTTTCACCGTCAGTAGCGGCAATTTTAATTGTACCGTCGTCACCAATCTCAATCGTTGTACCTGTTTCTTCAGTAAGTTGACGAATAGTAGCGCCACCTTTACCGATAACTTCAGCGATTTTCTTCTGTGGAATTTTCATTGTGTAAATGCGTGGAGCAAACATTGAAAGCTCTTCAGAAGGAGCAGAAATAGCTTCGTCCATAACTTCTAAGATGTGTAAACGTGCTGCTTTTGCTTGTTTAAGCGCAATTTGCATGATTTCTTGCGTGATACCTTCAATTTTAATATCCATTTGAAGTGCAGTAATACCTGCAGCAGTACCCGCTACTTTAAAGTCCATGTCACCTAAGTGATCTTCATCACCTAAGATGTCAGAAAGAACAACGAATTTCTCGTCTTCTTTTACTAGACCCATCGCAATACCTGCAACAGATGCTTTAATTGGCACACCTGCGTTCATAAGTGCCAGTGAAGTACCACATACAGACGCCATTGAAGATGAACCGTTTGATTCAGTGATTTCAGATACTACACGGATTGAGTAAGGGAAATCTGTTAGCGTAGGCATAACTGCTGCAATACCACGCTTAGCTAGGTTACCGTGGCCGATTTCACGACGCTTAGGAGAACCTACAAAACCTGTTTCACCTACACAGAATGGAGGGAAGTTATAGTTAAGCATAAAGTGGTTTTTGTGTGTGCCAGTCAAGTCATCGATTAACTGTGAGTCACGCTCTGTACCAAGCGTAGCCGTAACTAATGCTTGAGTTTCACCACGTGTAAAGATAGCAGAACCGTGAGTACGCGGTAATACGCCAGTCATTACGTCTAGTGCGCGGATCATATCTGGTTCACGACCATCGATACGCTTTTCGCCTGCAGCGATACGGCCACGAACAATTTTCTTCTCAAGTGAACCGAATACCTTACCCACTTCTTGCTTATCAAGCGTTTCGCCTTCAGCAAGCTCGCTTGATAGTGCTTCGATAACTGCATCTTTAGCTACGCCAAGTGCTTCTTTACGCGCTACTTTATCAGTGATACGGTAAGCTTCGCCTACTTTATCAGCAGCAAGTTCAGCTACTTTCTCTTCAAGAGATACGTTTTTCTCAGGTGCAGTCCAATCCCAAGTAGGCTTGCCTGCTTCTGCTTTAAATTCGTTAATAGCGTTGATGATAGCTTGAGATTGCTCATGGCCATATACAACAGCGCCTAGCATTACGTCTTCTGCAAGAACGTCTGCTTCAGATTCAACCATAAGTACCGCGTTATCTGTACCCGCTACTACTAAATCTAGTTGGCTTTCTTCAAGTTCTTTTAACGTTGGGTTAAGAACATATTCGCCACCAATGTAACCAACACGCGCAGCACCAATTGGACCGCTGAACGGGATGCCAGAAATAGCAAGCGCCGCAGATGTACCAATCATTGCAACCATATCAGGTTGGATCTCAGGGTTAACAGACACAACCGTTGCAATAACTTGTACTTCGTTAACGAAACCATTTGGGAAAAGTGGACGAATTGGACGGTCAATAAGACGTGCTATTAGTGTTTCACCGTCGTTTGGACGACCTTCACGCTTAAGGAAACCACCTGGGATGCGACCTGCAGCGTACATACGCTCTTGGTAGTTAACTGTTAGTGGGAAAAAGTCTTGGCCAGGTTGTGCTTCACGCTTACCAACAACAGTTACTAAAACTGACGTATCGCCAATGCTTGCTAAAACTGCACCATCTGCTTGACGCGCAATTGCGCCTGTTTCTAGAGTTACAGTGTGTTGACCTAGTTGAAATTCTTTTATAATTGCTTGCACTTAAAATATCCTTTAAATCTAAATAAGTGTTCCATCAAAGTACCAATTACAGTACATAATTGTATTCAGTTGGAAATCAATTAAGTACTACAATTGGCAATGATGTTATTAACTGTAGATAAACCTTTTTATCTACGCGCATAGTATATACCAAAGCCACGTAAAAATGCGAGTCTAGCAAACAGTTTATAGTATGTATGTTTATCATCTAAATGGGTTGAATTAACGAGAAAAACTGCGCACAGCTTTATAGAAGACTTTTATACTAATCCGCTTAATAAAGTGATCTATTTTAAGAGTGGAAAAACGTGTAAATAACTAAGCAAAAAAATTGCTATTAAGTTGTTCTCAAAATAAATTTTTAACGCGAATAGTGACACGTTTAGCCCCGCAACATGGTTAAGTATTATTGCGGATTGGTGTAAATATTATGGCCAGTTACTAGTCGATGTTATTTGCTAAATTTCAGGCACAAAAAAAGGAGCTATAAAGCTCCTTTTCTCGTAATCAAGTTCTTAGCGACGTAGGCCAAGCTCTTGGATTAACGCAGTATAACGCGAGATATCTTTACCTTTAAGGTAATCAAGCAATTTACGGCGAGTGCTTACTTTACGAAGCAGACCACGACGTGAGTGGAAGTCATGCTTGTGATCAGCAAAGTGACCTTGAAGCTTGTTGATATCAAAAGTAAGTAATGCTACTTGTACTTCAGGTGAACCAGTGTCGCCTTCAGCACGTGCGAATTTAGCAATGATATCGATTTTTTCTTGATTGCTTAGTGACATAATAACTCCAAAAATTAAATTTAAAAGGTGTCTTAGCCGATCACTAATTCAGCCAAAACGATTAAGCGGGCGTATTCTAACAAGTATAAGAATAACTACAAGTTAAACTTTACTCTGCCTGCTGATTAGATAGGCCGCGCTTTGATTTTAAATGTCCGTCAGGATTTTTCTCACCAGTGCCTATAAACACGCCATCTGCCAAGACTTTTATCGCACCGTCTGGTAATTCTTTACCTAACACCACAGCTTGACCATGGCTAAATGCAATGCCCTGCTCTTCACTTATCTCTACAACAGGTAAATCAACTAATGCTGTATCCATGGGTAGAAGCAGTTCATCAAGGTAGCTTGATGGCAAAATTTCTTCGTCTTTCGCTTTAGCTAATAACGACTCTAGTTGCTCGAGCGATACCATTTTATCTGCAGGATAATGCCCAACAGCTGAACGGTGAAGCATAATTACATGAGCACCACAGCCTAAATTTTCACCTAAGTCATCAACAATAGTACGAATGTAAGTCCCTTTAGATACATGGGCCGTCATTTGTACTTCATTATTTGCTTCATCAAACTCATCAAGCGTTAAACTAAACACATTTATTTTTCTGCACTTTCTTGGAACTTCAATACCTTCGCGGGCATATTTATACAAAGGTTTTCCTTCGTATTTAAGTGCAGAATACATTGATGGATACTGATCCGATTCACCTAAAAACGCTGCAATTTCTTTTTTCAGCTGTTCTATAGTTACATTTACATCTCGTGTCTGAACTATTTCACCATCAGAGTCTGATGTTGTTGTTCTTTCACCTAATTTAGCGCGCACAACATAAGTTTTGTCAGTATCAAGTAAAAACTGGGTAAACTTAGTTGCCTCACCAAAACAAATTGGCAGCATACCAGTCGCTAGCGGATCAAGCGCGCCTGTATGCCCCGCTTTTTGAGCAAAATATATACCTTTTGCCTGTTGTAATGCTTTATTTGACGAAATGCCTTGCGGTTTGTTTAACAACAAAATCCCATCTATTGCACGGCCTTTACTGCGTCTTGCCATCGCTACATGCCTTCTTAACTGTCTTTATCGCCTGCTTGCTCGATATTGTCATCGTTATTTTGCGCTTCATCAACGCTGTCTTCATTGACATGTTTTGCGTTATCTTCTCTGATGATTGTGTCCACTAAGTTAGAGATACGCATCCCTTCCATTAATGAATTATCAACCACAAACTTTAGCTCTGGCATAATACGAGCACGAATACGCTTACCTAGTAACGAGCGAATATAGCCTGTTGCTTCGTTAAGAACTTTTGCGCTTTGCTTAGCTGCATCTTCATCTTTTGTATTGAACACTGTGATGAAAATTTTTGCATAAGATAAATCGCGCGATACTTCTACCGCAGACACTGTCACCATGCCTAAGCGCGGATCTTTAATTTCGCGTTGTAAAATCACAGCAATTTCCTTTTGGATTTGCTGGCCAACACGATCAGTGCGAGAAAACTCTCTCATGAAATTTGTCCTAAAAATGTAACTTATTGAAATTTAATAATAAGCTAATTAAGTTATAGATACACAAATGGGGGCTAAGCCCCCATTTATTAGTTTAGTGAGCTAACAATTATAAAGTACGTTGTACTTCAACTGTTTCAAATACTTCGATTTGGTCACCAACACGTACGTCATTGTAGTTCTTAACACCGATACCACATTCCATACCGTTACGCACTTCTTGAACATCGTCTTTAAAGCGACGAAGTGACTCAAGTTCACCTTCGTATATAACCACGTTATCACGTAGTACACGAATAGGCGCGCTGCGCTTAATAATACCTTCCGTCACCATACAACCGGCAATTGCGCCAATTTTTGGTGATTTGAATACGTCACGAACCTGAGCAAGACCGATAATTTCTTGCTTAAATTCTGGTGCAAGCATACCTGACATCGCTTGCTTAACTTCTTCAATTAAGGCGTAAATAACGCTGTAGTAGCGTAAATCTAAGTTTTCAGAGTCAATCACTTTACGTGCAGATGCATCAGCACGTACGTTGAAACCTACAACAATTGCGTTAGAAGCTGCAGCAAGCGTTGCGTCTGTCTCTGTGATTCCACCAACGCCAGAACCTACTATCTTCACTTTTACTTCGTCAGTAGAAAGCTTAGTTAGTGAATCAGAAATTGCTTCGATAGAGCCCTGTACGTCCGCTTTAAGTACCACGTTAACTTCTGAAACGTCACCTTCTGCCATGTTAGTAAACATGTTTTCAAGTTTCGCTTTTTGCTGACGTGCTAGTTTAACATCACGGAATTTACCTTGACGATATAATGCAACTTCACGCGCTTTACGCTCATCTTTAACTACCGTTGCTTCATCACCCGCTGCCGGAATACCAGACAGACCTAAAATCTCTACTGGGATAGATGGACCTGCAGACTTGATGTCTTTACCGTTCTCATCGCGCATTGCACGAACACGGCCATACTCAAGACCACACAATACAATGTCACCTTGGTTTAGCGTACCTGACTGAACAAGAATAGACGCTACTGGACCACGGCCTTTATCAAGACGCGATTCAATTACAACACCTGCAGCCATACCTTGGCTTGGTGCAGTAAGTTCTAATAGCTCAGATTGCATAAGTACAGCTTCAAGTAGTTCATCAATACCTAAGCCAGTTTTAGCTGAGATATGAACGTACTGCGTGTCGCCGCCCCATTCTTCTGGAATAACGTCTAGCTGTGCTAGTTCGTTTTTAACGCGATCTGGATCTGCGCCTTCTTTATCCATTTTGTTAACAGCAATGATTAAAGGAACACCCGCTGCACGAGCATGCTGTACCGCTTCTTTAGTTTGTGGCATTACACCATCATCAGCTGCAACAACTAGGATTACAATATCAGTCGCTTTAGCACCACGAGCACGCATTGATGTAAACGCGGCGTGACCCGGTGTATCTAAGAATGTGATCATGTTGCCGTTAGTTTCAACGTGGTATGCACCAATGTGCTGCGTAATACCACCGGCTTCGCCTGAAGCAACTTTAGCTGAACGAATGTAATCAAGCGTCGATGTTTTACCATGGTCAACGTGACCCATAACAGTAACTACTGGAGCACGCGGCTCAGACTTGCCATCTTCGTGGCGGTCATTTAGTACTGTTTGCTCTAATTCGTTTTCTTTAACAATGATAACTTTATGACCCATTTCTTCTGCTACTAGTTGTGCAGTTTCTTGGTCAATAACTTGGTTAATCGTAACCATGTCACCCATTTTCATCATTGTTTTTACAACTTCAGCGCCTTTAACAGCCATACGTGATGCAAGCTCAGCAACTGTAATTGTTTCGCTAATACGCACTTCATTTTTAACATCAGCCGTTGGTTTTTGGAAACCATGCTGTAATGAAGCAGGTGCTTTTAGCTTACCTTTTTTACCTTTAGACGCTGCAAACTTATCTTTTGCTGGCGCTTTTTTCTTCTTCTTCGCACGGCGTGAGCCTTGCTCTTCGCGAGCATCAGCTACATCTTCTGCTTCACGTGCGTAAGTTGAAGTCGTAAGGTGGTGATCTGCTGTTTCTTCACGCTTCTTACGCTCTTCTTCTTCTTTCTTCCAACGAGCTGAATTTTCTTCAGCTAGTTTTCTTGCTTCTTCTGCCTGACGTTTCGCTTCTTCTTCAGCTTTCTTCAATGCGGCCTCTTCTGCTTCTTTTTGCAGACGCTCAGCTTCGATGCGATCTTTCTCAGACTTAGCACTTTGCTCTGGGGTCATCTGCTTTTGTTTCGCTTTACGCTCAGCATCAGCTTTACGTTTAGCTTCTTCTTTGGCTTTACGATCAGCGTCTTCTTTCGCTTTACGTTCTGCCTCTTGTTTTGCCTTTAACTCAGCTGCAGCTTGTTCAGCTTTTTGCTGCTCTTCAAGACGGGCTTTTTCTTCAGCGGCTAAGCGTTGCTGCTCTTGCTCTTGTTCCATTGCGCTTTTCTTCACGTAGGTACGTGTTTTGCGAACTTCAACTTGAACTGCTTTCGCTTTACCTGTAGAGCCAGTCACATTTAGTGTGCTTTTGCTCTTACGTTGTAAAGTCATGCGTGCAGGGCCTTCAGAGCCCGTGCCACCATGTGACTTGCTTAAATGATCAAGTAACGTTGCTTTTTCTGCTTCAGTTACATTATCAGTTGCCTGCTTAGTGATACCCGCTTGCGAAAACTGCTGTAGCAATTTATCAACAGTTGTACCTATATCGCCGGCTAGTTTTTCAACATTTACTTCTGCCATAGTGTGTAATACCTCCGTTAATAAATTACTCGTCTGCAAACCAACAAATATTTCGTGCAGCCATTATAAGCTCACCTGCTTGTTCAGATGAAAGCTCTGTGATATCAACTAATTCGTCAATACCTTGTTCTGCCAAGTCTTCAAGTGTTACAACACCTTTGCTTGCCATTACAAATGCTAGGTGACGCTCTAACCCTTCAAGCGCAAGTAAGTCTTCAGCTGGCTCTGCGCCCTCTAAGCTTTCTTCTGTTTTAAGCGCTTTTGTTGTTAATGCATCTTTAGCACGTGAACGTAAAACGTCCACTGTCTCTTCGTCAAGACCGTCGATTTCTAAAAACTCAGAGGCTGGCACATAGGCAACTTCTTCAAGCGTTGAGAAACCTTCGTTGATAAGTAGTGTTGCAAACTCATCATCGATATCTAAATTTTCAGTGAATAAGTTAAGTAACTTATCTGATTCTGCTTCATTTTTGGTACGCATCTCGTCAACTGTCATTACGTTTAGTTCCCAACCAGTTAACTGGCTTGCTAAACGAACGTTTTGACCATTACGTCCAATGGCTTGTGCTAGGTTATCGGCTTCAACTGCGATATCCATTGAGTGAGTATCTTCATCTACTACGATTGAAGCAACTTCAGCCGGCGACATTGCATTGATAACAAATTGAGCTGGGTTGTCATCGTAAAGTACAATATCAACACGCTCACCACCAAGCTCAGACGAAACAGCCTGAACACGGGCACCACGCATACCTACACATGCGCCAATTGGATCAATACGCTTGTCATTAGATTTAACCGCGATTTTAGCGCGTGAACCAGGATCACGCGCAGCAGCACGAAGCTCGATCATTTCTTCGCCAATTTCTGGCACCTCAATGCGGAATAACTCCATCAGCATTTCAGGTTTAGAACGCGTTACAAATAATTGTGCGCCGCGAGCTTCTGGCTTAACTTCATATAAAAGACCACGAATACGGTCGCCTGGGCGGAAGTTTTCGCGTGGTAACATGTCGTCACGGTAAATAACGGCTTCTGCGTTGTTGCCTAAGTCAAGTACGATTGAATCACGCGTTGCTTTTTTAACAACACCTGTTACTAACTCACCAACTTGGTCTTTATATGCGTCAACCACTAAAGCACGCTCAGCTTCACGTACTTTTTGTACGATTACTTGTTTAGCCATTTGTGTGGTGATGCGGTCAAATTTGATTGAATCAATTTGCTCTTCAACAAAATCACCAAGCTGTAAATCAGGCTCTTCAACCTGCGCAGCTTCCAAAGTTATTTCGCTGTACGGGTTTTCTAATGACCCATCTTCTAAAACTTCAGCAATCTGCCAGCGGCGGAACGTGTCGTAATCACCTGTTTTACGGTCAATTGATACACGTACTTCAATTTCACCATCGTGTTTTTTCTTTGTCGCCGTCGCTAGTGCGAACTCTAATGCTTCAAAAATCTTTTCTTTTGGAACCGCTTTCTCATTGGAAACGGCTTCAGCAACCAATAATATCTCTTTTGCCATGGGTAATGCCTCGCTTGCCCTATTCCTTCGCACTCGAATTTAAAACTTTGCGATTAAATTCGCACGTTCTATATTACTAAGCATGATCAAATGCTCTACACCATCGCTTGATAGTGTGATCATATCGCTGCTAACTGCTATTAAGTCGCCTTTAAAATTTCGACGACCGTCTTGTGGAAGCTTAGTACGCACGCGTACTTCCTCTCCTTGCGCCTGCTCGTAGTGATCTTGTTTGAATAATGGACGATCAACACCAGGAGACGACACTTCCAAATCATATTCATTTGTAATTGGGTCTTCGACATCTAATATCGCACTAATTTGGCGACTAGCGTCCGCACAGTTATCAACTGAGATCCCATCCTCATGAGCAATATATACTCTTAAGGTAGAATGGCGACCCGCTTGTACAAATTCAAGACCATGTAACTCAAAGCCTAACATTTCTACCGCAGGCGTTAACATGGTTACTAAATCTTGTTCAAGTTTTGTCACGAAAATCCTCCATACAAACAAAAAAAGGGCTTATAGCCCTAAAATACTGAGTTTAAATTTTAATTTAATGACAACCGCCATAAATTAAGAAAGGTGCAGATACAACAACGCCCCGAACCAAGCGGGGCGTCACACCAATAAAGCATAAAACTGTGTGGCCTAGGGCCGAGCTTGGTTGCGAGTCAGTAAATGACCAAATTAAACTGCATTAGCTTAAACGCAAAACGCGCATTACGTAGAATGCGCGATATAAAATAATAAGTTTACACTTATTAGTAGAATTGGTTGCGGGAGCCGGATTTGAACCGACGACCTTCGGGTTATGAGCCCGACGAGCTACCAGGCTGCTCCATCCCGCGCCAATAGATATCAAACCTTGATTTAATATCGCTGTTAGTTGTTTTAAAACAGACTAAACAATGGCCGCTATTATAGGGATGTTGGGGATGATTAGCAACCATAATAACGAATAACTTTTTAAATATTGTGCTCAAAGACGCTAAACAAAATACTCATTATACCTATTAAAGGTATAGAGCTATTCTCGTTGATGTATGATTTACAGTTTAAACAGAGCAAATACAGTAAAAACGAATCAATAACCACTCTCATTTTTATTTTTAAATGTATAAAACTCAAAAAGTTATTTCATAATTAATACTTTTTCATCAAAAAAACGTGTGATTTTTGTTACGCAACCTATAATAATAAAAAAGAATTATAAAAATAAGTTTTTCCTTTCTGTGAGGCTATGATGAATTCACATAAATCCGTTTTGTTAAAAAGTCTTGGTATCATAAAACCAAACTTTCACGCATTTACTGCACGATTCCACAAAAAGCTCGAGCAATCTAATGTATCAATGAAGATACCGAGCGCTGAGCAATTTAACGAAAAAAGTTACATTTTATATTGTACCTTAGAGCGCATAATCAAAAATATAGATAACCCATCATCTGTTGCGCCATTTTTGAGTCATCATTTACAGTTTTTAAAAAAATTAAATATTCAGCAAAGTGATATAAAGCCCCTTACAGATATATTTTATATAACTTTAGTAGAGCACTTGGGTCGACTATTTAAGGAAGATACCCATTTAGCATGGCGTAATGTTCTGACCTATTTTGAACGCTTTACGAATGACACACTGTTTAATGTCTCTAATGTGGTTTGCTTAAGCGAACTTATGCAACAAAAGCGAAGTAATAATTAAAGTAGTTTTAGGGTCTGTTGACCTTTTAAGATTGAATTTGAAGCAGTCTGTTTGGTATTCAGGCAAGGCAGAGCTTGTGTAGTGCTGTTATTCCCCATAAATTGGCGATAACGAAGCATTAATGCCAAACAGGCGCTGCCCGAGGGGGCTTCCTAAGGGCTATTCACGCTTTGTTGCCTACATGGACGCAAGTAGGGGCGTGAGCAGGACGCAGAAGCTTTGCTCGGTCTTTACTTATACTTACATGAATGAAAGCCAGTAGAATAAAGCAGGAGCAGTTATCGACTGCCCACTAGGTTAAACACCTCGCGCCGCGATTACCCCCCTAGTCTGAACAAATCTCAAACCTAAAAGATCATCAACCCCTAATTAAACCCTCTAAAATTGATTTAATAATATAAATAGAACGTAAATTGTAAATTAAGTTGTTAAAAAACAGCGATCGGTTAGGCAAATACCTACGTATTAATTTTCATTTTTTGGCTTTATTATGGCGGCTTATAAAACGCTAAGACTCATTTTAGGCGACCAACTCAACCCTTCTCATTCTTGGTTTAAAAATAAAGACGATGACGTCGTTTACCTTATTGCAGAATTAAAACAAGAAACCGACTACGTTAAACACCACATACAAAAGCTGTGTGCTTTTTTTAATGCAATGGAAAACTTTGCAACTGCGTTGAAATCAGCAGGTTTTAATGTCTTACACTTAACACTTGACGACACACATCAGGATGAAAACCTACCTGCACTGCTGAATCGTATTGCAAAAGAATATAACTGCACTTCTATAGAATACTTATACCCGGACGAATTTAGGTTAAAAAAGCAATTGGCTGATTTTGAAAAATCAAACGCAATAAATGTGTCAGCATATGACTCTGAACATTTTTTACTGCCTTTTGGCAATATTAAAGATCGATTCAAAAAAGATAAGCACGTAACTATGGAGCACTTTTACCGTGCTATGCGTAAGCAATATGATCTGTTGATGGAAGGCGATAAACCAGCTGGCGGTAAATGGAACTACGACAGCAATAATCGCAATAAATTTTCTAAGCAAGACTTAAAATCTATCCCAGAGCCTAAATTATTTAAAAATGATGTGAGTCATATCATTACTCGTTTAAAAAAGCATGATGTAGCTTATTTCGGTGAAATAAATGTAGAGAAACTCGAATGGTCGACCTCTCGTAAGCAAGCCAAAGAATCTCTTGAATACTTTTGTAAATATTTACTTGTCAATTTTGGTAAATTTCAGGATGCAATGACAGATCAAAGTAAAGACAATACCAGTCTTTACCATAGCAGGCTCTCTTTTGCCCTAAACACTAAACTTCTTCACCCCTTGTATGTAATCAAACGTGTAATATCTGAATTCAAGCAACGGCCTGACGAAATATCACTTTCACAAGTTGAAGGGTTTACCAGGCAAATACTCGGTTGGCGAGAATACGTTCGTGCTGTTTATTGGGTAAACATGCCCGACTACGCGACTAAAAATCAACTAAAAGCCAATAATAAGCTACCTAAATATTTTTGGGATGGTAATACAAAAATGAACTGTTTGAGCCACTCGTTAAAGCAGAGCTTAGACACCGCCTACGCTCATCATATTCAGCGCTTAATGATTATTGGTAACTTTTGTTTACTCAGCGGGATAAACCCTGATGATGTTGATAACTGGTACTTAGGTGTCTACATAGATGCCATTGAGTGGGTTGAAATGCCCAACACACGTGGAATGAGCCAATTTGCAGACGATGGAATTATTGCTACCAAACCTTATGCTGCAAGTGGTAATTACGTCAATAAAATGAGCGACTACTGCAAAAATTGTCAATACGACGTGAGACAAAAAATGGGGGATAAAGCTTGCCCACTGAACAGTTTATATTGGCGTTTTATGCAAACACACCGCGAAAAACTAGAGAAAAACCCACGCATAGGCATGGTTTATAGAAATTGGGATAAGCAAGACGATGAATTACGCGAAGAGACACTTAATCAAGCTACACACTACATAAATAACATTGAGTCTTTATGACACAAAAAAGCCGCCTCAAAAGAGGCGGCCAAATAATCAGGGGAAAATAATGTTGTTAATAACGAGGTTAGCTGTCTTCTAGTAGTCGACCTTGGCCAATCTCAATTTTACGCGGCTTTAAAGCTTCTGGTATCTCGCGCTTTAGCTCTATTGTTAGCAAGCCGTTTGCTAAGTCGGCGCCAAGTACTTTAACATGGTCTCCTAGCTGGAACTTTCGCTCGAAATTGCGTTCTGCAATACCTTGATGAATAAACTTACGTTCTTTGTTTTCATCTTTATTAGCTTTTATACCCGCTACTTTTAATGTGTTATTTTCTGACTCAATGCTTAGCTCGTTGTCGCTAAATCCGGCAACAGCCATTGTAATTTGGTATCTGTCTTTATCAAGTGCTTCAATGTTGTAGGGTGGAAAGCTAGGCTGTTTGTCTGTATTCGCCGCAGCATCCATTAAAGACGCTAAATGATCAAATCCGATGAATGAACGATAAAGTGGTGATAAGTCTACTGTACGCATAATAATACCCTCATATTTAAGCGATATTTTGTTTGCACTTTTCATTTGAACAAGCGCTAACAAATATAAATTAATAATATAAATTTCAATTGTTTAAGTTTAGCTTAGGACCCATCAGGCGTCCTACTAAACTATATATGGACGGTAAAAATGTTTTCAAGTAAATAAATTAAAATATTTAAAAAAATTCCTCATTTTATAAACTAGTGAACTTAGTAACCCATTTTGAGGCATTAAAAAGTCAAATGCTTTTAATTCCTCAAAATGGTTGTTCAGTATTGTAGATTAGCGCTAAGTATTCATCGCTAATTAGTGTGTTAATGTGCCACGAATTGGATAATCGTTTTCGCGAATAAACTCAATACCAGCCAACAAATCATTTAAATCAGGGCGTGAAAAAGGTGCATTTGATTTATCTAGTATCTGAATTTGATCATGCTCGTTAATTACAAAAATAGCAGGTTCAGCAAATGGGTGATCGGTTTCTTTTTCACTGCGTGGTTCACTAATATACAAACCTAAATCCGTCATTTGCGATAAAGATAAGCCACTGTAAAGAGGAAAGTTAATCTGTAAATCATTTAGATGCTCGGTTAATTGTGCATGGCTGTCGCCACTAACGGCTGCAATCTCTACCCCTGCATCTTTAAATTTATCTTTCATTTTAGCAAGTGCGTTAAGTTGTTTAGTACATAGTGGGCAGTGCTTTCCGCGATAAATTACTATCATTTTCCAGGGTAAATCTGTCTGTCGAGCCGATACGTCAGCATGGTTGTTTTCACTATCTTTTACATTAAGTGAAGGCATTTTCATTGCTGGTTGTAAATAATTGCTCATGATCTAGGTCTCCTTTGCCAGTTAAAAAACATATTCTATATGTTCGTCTCAAATATAGAGCTTAGGGTTAAAGTTATAAATTCAACTGTTAAAATGTAACCTGAAAGTCATTACCGTTTTCTTCTGAAGCTTTTTACTAGAAGCATATTTTGTGTAGAAGAGTAAGTTTAAAATAGATGCTTTATTGGCGTGTGGGCGCGATAAGTAAGCAAAAGCTAACTCCACTCCCAAATAACAGTGGCTGCTTAGCATTTATGTTAGGGTTGGCTTTTAATTATAAATAGGTCAGATAAAATCAATGGCATTAATACGTAGCACGTTAATAAATTTAAGTTTAGCAATACTCGTGTTTTACTTAGCAAGTGCCTACCAAACGCGTAATTTACTTGAAACAAACCACACTCCTGCCCCTTATTTTAACTTGCCTGTTTTAAATGAAAGCGGCGAGCGGTTTAGCATCGCAGAGCTTAAAGGAAATACAACTATTGTGTATTTTTTTGCTCCTTGGTGCTCGGTATGCCGATATAGCATGCCCAACTTACAAAGCACGTTAATAGGCTCTGACATTAATGTAATTGGTATTGCCCTTGATTATAAAAATGAGCAGCAGGTTATTCAATTTATAGATGACCTAAACCTTAATATCCCTATACTACTGGGTAATCAATACACCCAATCAAATTATAAAGTAGGCGCTTTTCCAACTTATTACGTAATAGATGCAAATTTACAGATAACGGCACACGCAATGGGCTACTCAACCCAATTAGGAATAGCAGCAAGAACGTGGTGAGTTAAGCCGTTCATAACTCGCTCAGCTTAATGTCCATTGTAATAATAGAATGGCACAATCACTTTTTTGCGCTTTATTATATTTTTTAATCATTTAAACTTAAGTCAATCAAATAAAGGAGAGCACCATGCTTACAGTAATTTTTGGCCGTGAAGGCTGCCCATTTTGTGTTCGTGCCAAAGATGTTGCAGAGCAACTTGCTAACGAGCGCGATGATTTTAAATATCGTTACATCGACATTATAAAAGAAGGTATAAGCAAAGCAGATTTAGAAAAGTCAGCCGGTAAACCTTGCCCTACTGTTCCACAAATTTTTGTTGATCAAAACCACATAGGCGGTTTTACCGAATTTGAAGCTTACGCAAAAGAAAATCTAGGCTTGTATAAGTAATCTTGTATCAAACTTGTTAACCAGTTTAATAATCCAATTATTCGACTGGTTAAATTTCAACCAACATCAAGCACATACAAATTAGTTTCAATTTATACAAGCATTTGCCTCGCTAATCCTATATAATGCGCGCCTCTTTAAATTCGTTGAGGCGTATTAATGTCAGAACCAGTCACGTTTGAATCTCTAAATCTTTCTCCTGCAATTTTGAAGGCAGTTGAAGAGTTGGGTTACAAGACACCATCTGAAATCCAAGCTCAATGTATACCGTTATTGCTAGAAAGAAAGGACGTACTGGGACTAGCACAAACGGGTACAGGTAAAACCGCAGCATTTGCACTGCCGTTACTAAACAATATTGACCCGTCTGTGAAACAGCCACAGATCCTTGTACTCACACCTACACGTGAGCTTGCGATCCAAGTTGCTGAGGCATTTGAACAATATGCAAAAGGTACTCGTGGTGTTGAAGTATTAGCACTATACGGTGGCCAAAGTTACAGCATTCAATTAAGCGCACTTCGTCGTGGCGCTCAAATCATTGTTGCTACACCGGGTCGACTAATCGATCACATAAACCGTGGCACTATCAAGTTTGACGCTCTTCAGGCACTTGTGCTTGATGAAGCCGATGAAATGTTACGTATGGGCTTTATCGATGATGTAGAAAGCATCATGGAAAAAACACCGCGCGAAAAGCAAACATGTCTTTTCTCTGCGACTATGCCTAAGCAAATTCAAAACATCAGCAGCAAGTATATGAATAACCCTGAACAGGTTCATATCTCTGCGCGTAACTCGACAGTATCGTCTGTTGAGCAAGTGTTTTGGAATGCAAGCGTACATAAAAATAAAGCGATTGTTCGCTTTTTAGAAGCTGAGCAATATGAAGGCGCTATTGTTTTCGTTCGTACACGTAATGACACAGTTCAACTTGCTGAGTTATTAGAGCGCGAAGGTTTCTCTGCTGCTCCACTTAACGGTGACATGAACCAGCAAGCACGTGAACGCACGGTTGATCGCTTAAAAAGTGGTATGCTAAATGTTGTTATTGCAACAGATGTAGCAGCACGTGGACTTGATGTTGACCGTTTAAGCTTAGTTATCAACTACGATATTCCACAAGATTCTGAAGCCTACGTTCACCGTATTGGCCGTACAGGTCGTGCTGGTCGTACTGGTAAAGCAATTTTATTTGTTAAGCATAACGAACGTTACTTACTTAAAAATATCATTCGTCATACTAAGTCTGAAATTGCACAGGTTGAATTACCTACAGCTAAAATTGTTGAAGAAAAACGTATCGCTGCGTTACAAGCAAAATTAAGTATTGCGCTTGAAAACAAAGACATTACGTTCTTTAACGACGTTGCTACTAACATGGCTGAAAAACTTGACCTTCCTCTTGAAAGCTTAGCGGGTGCTTTACTGTGTTTAGCGCAGCAACAGTCGCCAATCAAAGTTGAAGAAGTTAAAATTCAACCACGTGAGCGTAACGAACGCAGCCCACGCAATGACCGTGGTGATCGCGGACGCCGTAACGAACGTGGTGGTGAACGCGCTGAGCGTAAACCTCGCGAGCGTAACAGCCGTGATGCAGGCCCTATGGATACTTACCGTATCGAAGTGGGTCGTGAGCATGGTGTTCAGGTTAAGAACATCGTTGGCGCAATCGCTAATGAAGCTGATATATCAAGCAAGTTTATTGGTGATATTCGTCTTCACGATCAGCATAGTACGGTTCAATTACCGCAAAACATGCCTAAAGATGTACTAGATCATTTCCAAAAAGTGTTTATTTGTAAACGCCCAATGGGTATGACAATTACACAAGATCAAGGCCCATCTGAGCCACGTGGCGAACGCCCATCTGGTGATAGAAAACGTAACGATGGCCCACGCGGTGATAAGCGTAGCGGACCTCGTAAAGAACGTCGCCCAGTTAGCTTTACCGCTAAGTAAGCAACACGTCTTTATTAAAAAAACCTTGCCACGACAGTGAGCAAGGTTTTTTTATGTCTTGAGTTTAAGTATCAGGTAAGCTCAATCGCTGCAAAAGCAAGCCACTATTATCTTCTAAACGCAGCGTCTCTAAATCCCTCAGTAAATAATTCACTTAAAATAAAAAGGCCTAACCAATGAATGGTGAGGCCTTTACTTTATTATGGTGATTGTTTTTTACGGCGCTACAGCTGGATAAACGTAACTTGCATCTAAGCCTAGCGGAATACCCAGTGCCCAATAACCAAGTAAAAATAAACTCCAACCAATTAAAAATGCGACCGAGTATGGCAGCATCATCGCTATTAGCGTACCAATGCCGGTACTTTTAACGTATTTTTGACAGTAAACTACAACCAACGGAAAGTAAGGCATTAGTGGTGTAATAATATTAGAGCTAGAGTCACCAACACGATAAGCCGCTTGCGTTAAATCGGGGGAAATACCCAGTTGCATTAACATAGGCACAAACACCGGACCTAGTAAGGCCCACTTGGCCGAACTAGAGCCAACAAATAAATTTACAAATGCGGTTAAAAATATAATGCCTACCACCGTTACCGAACTTGGTAGTGCCATGGCTTTTAATAACTGCGCCCCTTCGATAGCAAGTAAAGCCCCTAAATTTGATTTACTAAATGCGGCAATAAATAATGCACAGAAAAAGGCCATTACAATATAATAAGCCATACCGCCCATCGCTTTGCTCATAGCATCAATCATGTCTTTAGAGCTTTTAAATGTGCCAACTGTGAAGCCATATACAGCGCCTGGGATCCAAAATAATAAAAAGATCAACGGCACAATAGATTGCATTAAAGGTGAACGGAAATTAGTTAATGAGCCATCGCTACTGCGCATTGCAGAGTCAGCAGGAGCAGAGACATAAGCAAGAAGAGCAATACCAGCAATCATCACGCTGCTTGCTATAAAAAATGCACGTTTTTCATCGCTACGAGCATCTTCAAAAACAGGTAAATCTTCACTGTTTCCATCAAGCGGCGTATTTTGTAAACGAGGCTCAATAATTTTATCGGTAATATACCAACCAAGTAATACAATAAACATACTTGAAGCAGACGCAAACGCCCAGTTATTTAATGGGTTTATCGACATATCAGGGTTGATAATATGGGCAGCACTTTGCGTAAAGCTTTGCAGTAGTGGGTCTATTCCTGATGGAATAAAGTTGGCGCCAAAGCCACCACTTACACCGGCAAATGCCGCTGCAATCCCGGCTAAAGGGTGCCTTCCTGCTGCATAAAAGATTACGCCAGCTAACGGTATCACCAACACATAACCTGCATCAGTCGCTGTGTGACTTACAATAGCAACTAAAATAATAGACGGTGTTAACAGCTTTTTAGGTGTTACTTTTAACATCAGCTTAAGGCCAGTATTAATAAAACCTGAGTGCTCAGCTACACCCACACCTAACATAGCTACAAGTACCACGCCCAAAGGAGCAAAGCCTGTAAACGTTTTAACCATAGAAGATAAAAACGTGGCCAACGAATCGCTGGCAAGCATATTATTGATGATAATCGCTTCGCCAGTGCGCGGATCGATTGCATCAAAACTTACGCCAGAGAACCACCACGACAAACCCCATATCAATAACATGGCAAATAAAAATATAATTGCTGGATCGGGTAATTTATTACCAACCCGCTCAACTACATTCAAGAAGCGCGCAACAACTCCTGAAGGTAAAGCATCTTGATTATTATTCATTGTATTTCGCTCATTAAAATTTATTTAAGTAACAATATCGCATTAATACGCAACAGTAAATTAACGTAAAAAGCTATTTTAGGAACGTTAAACAAAAAAAGCACGATTACCTAAGATAATCGTGCTTTTTTTATTCATTGGGCTATTAAGCGAGCGCTTTCACTTCTTCCCATAAGCGAACAACTAATGCTTTGTCTTCTTCGTTAAGTTCACCGTTACGGTAAGCTTTTACCAAGCTTTGCTCTACTGTTTCGTTTAACTGCTCAATACTAATAGTAAGTTGCTCAACTTCAGCATAGCCTACAGCTAGATCAAAATGACCCCGTAAGTAGCCGCCTGCAAATAATTCGTCATCCGTTGCTTTGATCACTAAATCGTCATAATACTGTTGGGCCGCGTCAATATAGTTTACTAAGGTCACTTGTTCATCTCCTGATTTTGTATAGCACCCGCTTCATCTTGGTATTGGTGCCCTACTGCATACATAATATGGTCGTTAAATCCGGTGGTTACTTTCATGTAACCTGTTAATTCATCGTCTAATTCACTGTCGCCTGTGTCACAAATTAATGGGCGACCATTCAGCGCTTGTAATTTAGTTTTTGTTGCAACAACAATAATATTTTCTTTGCCAATAGCACGGATCAGAGCAGGGCTTAATTGCTGATTCCCACGACCAAAAATATGCCCTTGTCCACCGATTAAAGTGATCACAAGTTTTGTATTTTGCTCATGGGTAAGTTCTAGTAACTCAGCGGCTGTTAAATCTTGGGCTATAAGTGTTTGGTCTTTTATTAAATCAACACCTAGCAAAGTGTTCTCAAGACCCATTTCTTCCATTATAGCTTCAACGGTTGAGCCACTACCCATAATGTAAAGTGTGTCTTCGTCCATTTCGCTCACTACGTGGGCCGCTATATCTGAAAGTACTAATTCGTCAGTTTCTTTACCGCCATTTTTAACGGCTTGCACATAACGTACTTCGCTGGGTATTTGCATCTCGCCAAAACGTTTGGCTTTTACCGTGCCTTGTCTAAAGGCATCTTCATCAATATCCATTACATCGGCATCAGCCAAAGTGACTAACTCGCCATTTACCAGCATTTCAATAACACGCCCTGCGGCTTTAGGCGTAATAGCATAGACGCCAGAATGGATTTTACAGCCTGCGGGAATTCCTAGTACAGGAGCGGTGTCTTCAATAGCATGACACACATTACGTGCGGTGCCATCGCCTCCTGCAAACAACAATAGGTCAACACCGGCATTTTTTAATAGCTTTGCAGCCTGCTCCGTGTCATCTGGTGTAGTTATCGTGTCGGTGTTGTAAACAATTTCTACGTTAAAGCCTAGAGCTTTTGCAGTGTGTTCGCCCATATCGCCATTTACAGTATAAATTGTAAGGCATTCTTTATACGGAAGCAGTACTTCGAGTGCGGCTTTAGTGCGGCTATTTGCTTTAGGCTGTGCACCTAGCTCAATAGCTTTTGCAGCGGTTTGCGCTCCATCGCTTCCTTTAAGGGCAACGCTTCCGCCTAATCCTGCTACAGGGTTTATAATTAAACCTAATTTAAACTGCATCACAAAACTCCTGAGGATGTTGCCAATTAAACTGCTTTGCGGTCATTGGCCATGGTGTATTGTAAAAATTGGTAAGGGCAATTAATAGTGATTCTGTTCGTGGGTTAAATCCGTTTTCTATCAAGTTAATTACACGCTGGTGCACTCGCTGTTGAAAATCAAACCGGCATGTTTGCTCACCATTTAAATTATCAACCGATACATTAAAAGAAAAACCTGCAGCAGCGCTTAATAACCATTCTATGGCTTGCGGCTTAACTTCTACACTTTCAAATTCAGCCTGCTGGTGTTTATCACGGCCATCAGGGCAATACCAATAGCCATAATCTTCTTGTTGTCGACGATCAATGCCCGCCACTAGCCAATGGGCTATTTCATGTAAGGCACTAGCATAAAAACCATGCGCAAACACAATTTGGTGATAAGGGGTGTTGTGTGTTGCGGGAAGGTATACGGGCTCGCAATCACCTTTGATCAGCCGTGTATTGTGGCTTTGATAAAAAGTGCCTTCAAAAATAGAAATAAGATCAGCTATTTGATGCATAAAATATGGCTAAATTCGTCTCGGTTACAGCGCCCAGCGGCACATTAAAAACGAAACGAATTGTACGGGCTTTTACAGCTAAAGTAAAAGTCGCTTACTTGCTATATTTTTAAATCAACGCCGGCTTCATCAGCATCTACTATATCGGTTTCTTGTAGAGCTTGAGTTATCCAGCTCTGTAATACAGGGCATGCTAATACATGTTGGCAGTAACTGTTGGCTGCTTTAGACAAGGTTATCTGATACGTTTTTAACCGCAGTACAATGGGTGCATACATAGCATCAACAATACTGAAATCACCAAACATCCACTGATTTGGGTAAATTACCTGTTGTTTACTAAAAATGTCGTCAATGCGGGCTATGTCTTTTATAGCATCATCAGAGAGTATGATTTTACGCTTTGCACGAATATTCATTGGCATTTCTCTTCTAAGCGCTATAAAGCCTGAGTGCATTTCAGCGCTTAAAGCACGTGCTGTTGCACGTTGTGTAACATATTTTGGCCATGCAGCTTGTGAGAGGTACGCATCATTAATGTATTCACAAATGGCAAGTGAATCCCAGACTTGTAAATCACCATCAATTAATGCTGGCACTTTAAGAACTGTAAAATGCTTTTTTAGCTCGCTGTAAAAGTGTGGAGTATCGAGTACAAGCTGGCTTTCATCAAACTCCAATTCAAATTTACTCATTAAATACCATGCGCGTAACGACCAGCTTGAGTAGTTTTTATTGCCAATAAATAGTTCCATGACCTATTCCTTGTTAAAACGGACTCCCCAACTGTACATTAATCAACCACGAAGTTAATACCAAAAATTACTCAATATTGTCTTTATTTAATTGCTTAGTAATATGCTTTTTTAAAATGTGTGTATTACGGGTATTCGCTTTAAAAAACGCATCAAATATATCGCCAAAAAGGGGAATTGATCCGACAAAAAAGTCTATCAGCATATTAATAATTATCCGTAATTTAATATGCCAGCTTATACCTAGCTTTTGAGCTTCAAATAATACGTAACTAGATAAAATAAGCCCTATCACATCCCCTACAACTGGCACAAAACCAATAACTGCCTCAATGCCAAACCTAAAGTTTGTAAAAGGAAAACGAATACTACTGTCGGTTAGTTGACTAAACCTTTCTAAGCGTTTTAATGTTGCTTTTTGTTTAGCGTATTTACTGTGTGTTTGAATTGAATCTTGCATAATTTACCTCTATAGAAAATTATATAACGGTAAAGTTGAACTGCGCCTTAAACCACTTTAACTCTTTTACATAAACAAAAAGCGCGAAAAACGCGCTTTTATATGACTAACTTCAAACGTTAAACAGAGCCGTTAATTGGCCCGTGCTCGTGGTTCACATGCGGGTTTTGACCGCGTTGACGCAATAAATGGTCCATTAGCGTAATGGCCATCATTGCCTCAGCAATGGGTATGGCACGAATGCCCACACACGGGTCGTGACGACCTTTGGTGATCATCTCTACCGGTTCGTTGCTAGTATTAATACTCTTACCTGGAATAGTAATGCTTGATGTAGGTTTAAGCGCAATAGAGGCAATAATATCTTGTCCTGTAGAAATGCCAGCTAAAACACCACCAGCATGGTTTGATGTAAAACCTTCAGGCGTTAGTTCATCACGATGCTCTGAACCTTTTTGCTCTACTACATCAAAGCCATCACCAATTTCAACGCCTTTAACGGCGTTGATGCTCATTAGTGAATGTGCAATTTCAGCATCTAATCGGTCAAACACAGGTTCGCCTAGCCCTACAGGTACGTTGCTCGCCACGACTTTCACTTTAGCGCCGACTGAGTCACCTTGTTTTTTAAGGTCTCGCATATATTCGTCAAGTGCTTCTAGCTTGCTAGCATCAGGGAAAAAGAACAAGTTGTTTTCAACTTCATCCCAATCGTAACTTTCGGCTTTTATTGGTCCTAGCTGGCTCAAGCATGCTTTTACTTCAATACCATGAAATTGTTTTAAGTACTTTTTAGCAATGGCCCCTGCCGCAACGCGAATTGCTGTTTCGCGTGCTGAAGAGCGGCCTCCTCCGCGATAATCACGAAGACCATATTTGTGCCAATAGCTGTAATCGCCATGACCTGGGCGAAACACATCTTTGATTTTGCCGTAATCTTGTGAACGTTGGTCGGTATTTTCGATTAATAAACCAATACTTGTACCGGTTGTTTTACCTTCAAAAACGCCTGCTAATATTTTTATTTGATCGCTCTCACGGCGCTGCGTTGTATAACGGCTTTGCCCTGGCTTACGGCGATCTAAATCTATTTGTAAGTCGGCCTCTGTTAATTCAAGACCTGCTGGAGTGCCGTCAACAACGCCGCCTAAAGCAACGCCGTGGCTCTCTCCAAAGGTGGACACTTTAAATAACTGCCCAATGCTATTACCTGCCATTAACTTTCCTCATTCCTAATGACGACTAATAGCCGGGCTGACATGCCCAGCTATATATTTACACTCGTTTTAGTTAATACAAATCCAAAAACAAAAGAGTGCTATTTTGCAAAATACTCATCTAACTGCTTTTTGCTAATTACAAACACACCTAAGCCACCTTGCTCAAACTCAATCCACTCAAACGGTGCATTTGGATAAAGTGCATCCATATGTACCATAGAGTTCCCCACCTCTACAAATAACAAACCGTTATCAGTTAGATGATTACTGGCTTCACTTAAAATAGTACGCGTTACGTCAAGCCCGTCGTGACCTGATGCAAGGCCTAGCTCTGGCTCATGGTGAAATTCGCGCGGCAAGTCTGCCATGTCTTCAGCGTCAACATAAGGTGGATTGGCAACAATCAAGTCGTACTTTTGACCTTCTACACCACTAAATACATCTGACTGGATAGGTAGCACGCGATCACTTAACATATAGTCGTTAATGTTGATATCAGTCACTACAAGCGCTTCATACGAAATATCAACAGCATCTACTTGCGCTTGTTCAAATGCTTGTGCAAGTGCGATGGCTATACAACCCGACCCTGTACATAAATCTAAAATGCGATTTACCGAGCTTGGCTCCAAAAGCCAAGGCGTAAAGCGATTGCTAATAAGCTCTGCAAATGGTGAGCGGGGAATTAGTACACGTTCATCTACGTAAAACGGCATACCTGCAAACCATGCAATGTTAGTTAGATAAGGTACTGGTGTGCAGTCATTTATACGCTCTGCGATAAGACCCGCTAGACGGTTTTTTTCTGTACTTGTTAAACGTGCATGCATTAATTCTTTTGGTGCATCAACGGGTAAGCTAAGCGCTGGCAAAAGCAGGCTTACCGCCTCGTCCCATGCGTTATCAGTGCCGTGTCCAAAAAATATACTACTACTTGCAAATTGGCTTGTAGTCCAACGTAACCAGTCATGTAAAGTTGACAGTTCTGCAACAGCTTCTTCGAGTGTTGCTTCTTCTATTTGTAAATCGCTCATATATGTTTACCTGTATTAGCTTACTGACTGTTTTGAGTCTTTAAGACGATTGCATTGCCTATATGCGCTAGGCAAATTACAATTGCCCATCATTTAAGTATTGTACCGCCTTTTGCGCTGCGTTTTTACGTTTTTTTGTTTAGGTAATAGTTATGAAAAAAGACTCTCCATCACAATCGTCCCTAAGCAATGACGACATAGACTTATTTCGTCAAACGATCACAGGCGCTAAAGTATTTAAACAAGATACTCATCGTTTTGATACAAAGCCTAAGGTGTCACAAGCAAAGCAATTTGCCCAGCAAAAAAAGCAGGCTCAATCTGAATTTTATTTCTCAGATGAATATATTCCCGATATAGACACCCATGGCACTGTCAATTACGTAAAAGAAGGGCACGATACTTATTTACCCAAACAATTACGCCGAGGCGACTTTGCACCTGATTTAACACTTGATTTGCATGGCTTAAACAAAGAAATTGCTAAAGATGAATTAGCAGGGCTTATTCACGAATGTAAAAAGCAACATTATTACTGTGCATGCGTAGTGCATGGAATTGGTGGAGGGATACTTAAACATAAAATTCCTCAGTACCTAGTTCAGCATCCAGACGTTATTGCAATGCATCAGGCGCCACTTGAATACGGTGGTAAAGGCGCGGTACTTATTTTAATAAACTTACCACAAAGCGATGAATTTAGACGCTAACCCAACACATTACTAGGAAGTAATTACGTGCATATTGTTTCTATTATTTTTCCACTAATATTCATTGTCGCATTGGGTTATTGCTGTTGCCGACTCTCGTTTTTTGACAAACAGCACATTGCAGGCCTAAGTAAATTCACATTTTATATAAGTTTACCGGCTTTTTTGTTATTGAATATGTCGCAAATAGACTTAAAACAAAGCATTAGTCTTTCTGCGTTTTTAAGCTTTTATATTCCAGTGCTGTGTGTTTTTGGGTTAGGTATTTTAGTTGATCGGTATTATTTAAATAAAAAACATGCAAAAAACTACCAAAAGCATGGCGTGTTTGGCCTTGCTGCTAGTTATTCCAATATGGTGTTGGTAGGTATCCCAATTATAATTGCGTCCTTGGGCAAAGAGATGATTGCAATTGCTTTTATGATCATCACGTTTCATAGTACTTTATTATTTGCACTGACCTATTTAATTGGGGCAAAAGGCAATAGCAGTTCGTTCTCGTGGCTACAATTTAGTAAAAGCATGGTGCTAAACCCTATTGTTTTGAGTATTGGTTGTGGCTTAATTATTAATATATCTGGGGTTGAACTATTTAAAAACTTAACGGATAGTTTGGCATTATTAGCGACCCCCGCCATTGCCTGTGCGCTATTTGTATTGGGTGCAAACTTAGCGTTTTATAAAATAGCAGCAAACTGGCAACCTGCCTTACTTGCATCTATTCTAAAAATTATAATACTCCCCGCAGGCGTATTAATAACTGGGTCGTATTTGTTTAAGCTCGACCCTCAAATACTTACCGTACTTGTTTTATTAAGTGCCTCACCTGTTGGCGTGAATGCTTATTTAATAGCCAGCCAAATTAAACAGCATGAAGCAACGCTTGCTGGAGCGGTGGTGCTATCAACTATTTTAAGTGTAGTTAGTTTATCGTTTTGGTTGGCGGTTTTACTTTAATTTATAAGCCACCAGCTACATCAATAAAAGCGCCAGTAGTAAATGAGGCAGAGCCTGAGGCTAAAAAATAGATTGCAGCAGCCACTTCTTCAGGTTGCCCACCCCTGCGCAGAGGAAGATTACTTTTAAGCCGCTCTACTCGCCCCTCTTCTCCGCCATCAGTGTGCATATCAGTATAAATAAGGCCAGGCCTAACACAATTAACACGTATCCCTTTGCAACCAAGCTCTTTAGCAAGACCCATAGTCAACGTATCAATCGCACCTTTTGTGGCTGCATAATCAATGTATTCATTTGGTGACCCAGTTTTAGCCGCTACCGATGACACATTGACGATACTACTGCCGGGTAACATTCGCTTAATAGCTTCTCGGCTGCATATAAATGCACTGGTAATATTTGTAGTGAGTAATTGGTTAATTCGCTCAGCGTCCATGTTTAGCAGCGGCATTTGCGGTTTAAGCACACCGGCATTATTTACAAGCACGTCGAGCCGACCAAATACTTCATCTATACGTGAAAATAAAGCGCTAACACCACTCTCTTGAGACACATCGGCTTTTACTAGTTCGGCCCTTACGCCAAAACGTCTTATTTTATCGGCAACCTGTTCTGCTTTAACTAAATCAGTCTTATAGTTAATACATACATCATATCCCTGGCGCGCAAAATAAACAGCGGTGGCAGCACCAATCCCTCGGCTAGAACCTGTTATGAGTACCACCCGCGCTTTGTTCATACAAAATTAGTCCTTTAGTGCTGCCACAACCGAAATTTCGACCAATAGCGCATCGCGCGCCATTTTAGCTTGTACACATGCACGTGCTGGTGCGTGTCCTTGCGGAACCCACGCATCCCATACGGCATTCATTTGTGCAAAGTGCTGCATGCTTTTCAAATAAATTGTTGCGCTTAACATATGCTGTTTTGAACTACCCGCTTCGTCTAATAACGCTTCTACTTTATCAAGCATGGTTTGCGTTTGCTCTGTTATGTCTTTTTCAGCATCAGCACATACTTGCCCACACAAATAAACAGTGCCATTGTGTTTTACTATACGGCTCATTCGGGCACCGGTTTGAAGGCGTTCAATCGTCATATTTTTCTCATTATTTATAAATCAGCAGGGGCGTTTATACTTATATATTCGCTGCGGTGGGTATCATCATTGTAATGTATGACAGCCACAGCACCCGTATTAAATATAGGCATGTTTCCGGGACAAAGCTGATCAACCAAATAACTCACTATTGGCATGTGAGCCACAACTAACCAGCAATTACACTCTGGGTGCATTTGTATTAATGTTTCAAGGTAATCGGCAGCAACATGGGGTTTGCCTTCTGGGATGACATCGTTACACGTTTCACTGTATTTAAACGTTATAGTTTCAGCCACTCCATTTGCAGTTTGCTGAGCGCGTGTGTAAGGGCTAACTAACAGCGCGTCTGGAGAAAAGTTTTTGGCAAGCCATAGCCCCATTTTTTTTGCTTCTAAATGACCCACTTGGGTTAAATTTCTTGCCGCATCGTCAGCCTGCATAGGGGCCGCTTCGCCGTGACGCATTATTAAGATTGTTTTCATAAAAAATCAACCGATTTAAGAATATAAACAGTAGCCAGTTTGCTCACTTGTCAGCTATATTAACAACATAAAGTTATTTTTTCTAAAAATAGTTCTTTCAAGACATTCAGGTAAATCTTTTAGCATATTCTCGCTACCCTGAAGTTATCCTCTATTGTTATCAAGTAAGTATTTAGTTTCAGGAGCATCATTTGAATATCAGCCGCAATGATAATAGAGCATACCACGCCCTTACACTGGACAATGGTCTAAAAGTGCTGCTTGTGCAAGATAAAGATTCGACTAAGGCCGCAGCATCAATGGCTGTAAACGCGGGCCATTTTGACGATCCCTCTGACAGGCAAGGCCTTGCTCACTTTTTAGAACACATGCTTTTTTTAGGCACAGATCAATTTCCAGACTCAGGCAGTTTTAATAATTTTGTATCTCAAGCTGGCGGTAATACCAATGCATGGACGGGTACAGAACACAGTTGCTATTTTTTTGATATAAACAATCAAGAATTTAAACATGCTTTATTACAATTTAGCCGTTTTTTTATTGCCCCCTTGTTAAGCGCCACAGAAACAGAAAAAGAACGCAATGCCATAGAAGCTGAATTTAAACTAAAAATTAAAGACGATGCACGCCGTATTTATCAGGCCCATAAAGAAACCGTTAACCCAGCGCACCCTTTCGCTAAATTCTCTGTTGGTAACCTGCAAACATTAGCAGACAGAGAACGCTGTATTAGCGACGAACTTCGCGACTTTTTTAATGATCACTATCAAGCCCAGTGGATGACACTGGTTATATGTGCAAATGAAGAGTTAGACACACTTCAAACCTGGGCAAACAAATACTTTAACGACATTATTGGCAATAAAAAGGCTGTAAAACCTGAGATCAACGAACCCCTTTACAGAGAGCAAGACCTAGGGAAAATTTTACATATAGAGCCACATAAGCACATGCAAAAGCTAATAGTAAGTTTTGCAATGCCCAATATTGATGACTTTTACCGCCACAAAACAGTGAGCTTTATCGCGCATTTACTTGGCTATGAAGGGCAAGGTTCGCTCTATTCTATTTTAAAAGAACAAGGTTGGATAAACGCCCTTTCTGCGGGTGGTGGCATTAACGGCAGTAACTTTAAAGATTTTAATATAAGTATGGCTCTCACCGATGAGGGCATTGAATACTTTGAAGACATTATCGAAATGCTCTTTGAGTACATTTGCTTAATAAATAACAACACAGAAAAATTACCACGCCTGTACCAAGATAAAAAAAACCTATTACAAATAGCATTTGATAACCAAGAAAAATCACGCCTTATTGATTGGGTAAGTAGTTTAAGCATAAATATGCAGCATTACGACGAATGTAATTATGTGCAGGGTGACTACCTAATGGAAGGCTTTAAAAAGGCAACGCACGACATGGCGATGCAATGGTTAAAACCTAACAATATGCGCATTGTACTTATACATCCTGATGTAGAGCCTGAACATAAAACAGCGTGGTACAACACACCTTACAAAGTAGAAAAGGTATCGCCTAGCTGGCTTGACGCACTTAGCGACATTAACAAACCTCTTAAAAATATGCTGTTACCCACTGCTAATCCATACTTAACTAAAAATGTTGAGCTTTTTGATGTAGCAAAGCCTCAAAACCAACCTACTCTTTTAGTTAAAAAACCGGGTTTTGATTTTTGGTTTAAACAAGACAACACATTTAGAGTAGCTAAAGGCCATTTTTATTTAGCCATGGACTCTCACTTTGCTGTGAAAGACGTAAAGCACATGGCCTTAACTCGCTTATTTAGCGATTTATTTATGGACAGTGTTGGCGAGCAGTTTTACCCTGCTGAGCTTGCAGGGCTTAGTTATCATTTAACATCTCATCAAGGCGGGCTAACACTTCACACCGCTGGATTATCGTCGAGCCAACTGGAGTTAGTAGATGAGCTGCTCGACGCGTTATTTAATGTAGATATATGTGCCAGACGCTTTGCTGAATACAAAAAACAATTAGTAAGGCATTGGCGTAATAGCAATCAAAATAAGCCTGTTAGCGAATTATTTAGTATTTTAGGTGCTAAAATAATGCCTTGGAATCCTCAGCCTAACGAACTTGCCGCAGCTTTAAAAACAACCAGTTTTCAGCAATTTAATGAATTTAGACAAGACTTTTTTAAAGCATTACATGTTGAGTCGTTCCTACACGGTAACTGGCAAGAAAACCACGCTATTGAATTTCAAAAAAAGGTGGCCGTTCACTTACGTCACACTGCAACAATTGACGATTTAAGGCGCCCTCTATTTGAAATTAAAAAAGCAACACGCTATGAAATTGAGTTACCGTGTAATGATCACGCTATGGTGGTGTATTACCAGGCTCAAACCGATGACGTAAACGAAAAAGTTAAAATGATGGCATTAAATCATTTGATGAACCAAGACTACTTTAACGAATTACGCACAACACAGCAGTTAGGCTATTTAGTTGGTGCGGGTTACGCACCTTTTAACACCCGAGCAGGAATTGCCTTTTATATACAGTCCCCTAAATTTGACGCAAAAACTTTATTGCATCGCCATAGTCACTTTGTAAATCAATACATGAGTAATATTGGTGGATTAGACGAGCAAAGCTGGCAGCAACAAAAGCATGGTTTAAAGACGCACATTGCAGAAAAAGATAAAAACTTACGTTTGCGTTCACAACGCTTGTGGCTTGCTATAGGTAATAGGGATCATAATTTTGATATGCAAAAACGATTACTATCGGCATTAAATATGCTGACTTTACAAGAAATTAAAGATTATGCGCTAATACTTTTTACTGAAGATAGACCAAGATACGAGCTATTAAGTAACGCTAAAGTTAATAAATCTCAAAAAACACCCGTTTACTCGCATTCTCTTTGACTCTGGGTTTAGCTTGTTTTAAATTATCATTTGTAAATTAGAAGTAATAAAAAATGATAATAAAAACAATAAAACTAAGCTTGTCAGTTGTATTACTTGCTTACTCATTTGACCTTTTCGCCTTTGAGTCTTCATTTAAATACAATTCAGATACCATACTCTTTTTTTCAAGCGCTATTATAGCGCTTGCACTTCCGTACCTGTTGTTTGTGATACACAAACTGAGGCGTTCTCGCCGCCAACTTCGTTTGTCTGAAAAGCGCTTAAAAAGTACTGTGGAAGGCAGTGGTGATACCCTGTGGGATTGGAACATAAAAACGGGTGAAGTTATTCGTATTAACGATAAATATATGATGAACTCCCCTACTATTATGGGTTTCCCACCAAATAAAGGCCTTATACACCCGCAAGATATTCCACATGTTGAGCACCTACTAAAAAAACATTTTGCCGAGCAAAGCGTGTTCTTTGAAGCAACATACAGAATTAAAGATACTTTTGGTAAATGGCATTGGGTACTGGACCGCGGCAAGGTTATCGAAAAAGATGCAAACCTAGCCCCACTAAGAATGACAGGAACAGTACGCGACATCTCACAGTTAAAATCAACCGAAGAACGATTAAATTTGTTCGCAAAATGTGTTGAATCGTTTACTGATGCGCTAGCAATTTACGATAAAAACTTTAAATTAGTCGATATAAATCCCAGTTTTTTAACGTTATTTGGGGGGATGCGCGAACAATACCTAAATAAAGGTTTTAATTTGCCTGGATACGATACAAGTTACGTTGAAAACATTATTGACGTAGTGCGCCAAACTGAGCATATTCAACAAGAAATTAAACTGCGCAATAATGAGCGTGTATTGCTGCCAATAGAAATATCAATTGATGAAATTAAAAACGAGCAAAATCAGATAACTAACTATGTGGTTGTTTATTCAGATTTAACAGAACGTAAAAAAGCAGAATCGCAATTACACAATTTATCAAACCGCGACCGTACCACGAGCCTGCCTAACCGTAATTTATTTTTTACTAACTTACATAAACTAGTAAAACAAGACGCCCATCACGCATTACTGGTTTTTGATTTAGATAATTTTAAAAAAATAAATGACTCACTAGGCCATCAACTTGGTGATAGCTTATTAGCTAAACTCGCTATGCGATTAAATAAGCTCACCCGTGAAAACGATGTATTTTATCGTTTAGGAGGCGATGAATTTGCGCTTGTTATGTCAAATACAAACGACATTCATGTCATAACTCGCACTGCAAAACAGTTTTTAGCCGCTATTTCGACCCCATTTAAAATGGCAGGACATGAGCTGGCCATTACCTCAAGCGTTGGTATTGTGCTATTCCCTGAAGATGGAAACACCCCTGAGGTATTACTTAAAAATGCCGATACCGCTATGTATCACGCGAAAAAGAAAGGTAATAGCTACCTGTTTTTCAACGACACTATGAACCGCCAAGCTGTTAAACGTTTACAAATAGAAAACCTAATGCGTTTTGGTTTAAAAGAAGACCACTTTGAAGTTTATTATCAACCAAAAATGAATATACGAACCGGTAAACTAACCGGTATGGAAGCATTAGTACGCTTTATTACACCTAAAAAAGGCATTATAAGCCCAGGTGTTTTTATTCCTATTGCTGAAGAAACAGGTCAAATAATAGATATTGGTGAAGTTGTTTTAAACAAAGCCTGTCGAGATGTAAAAAAATGGCTGGACGATGGGCTATTTAATGGGCGCGTTGCTGTTAACTTGTCTGCTAAACAATTTAGCCTCCCCGATTTAACGTCGCGAATAGATATTATTTTGCAAAAAAATGCATTGCCATCGTACTTTTTAGAGTTAGAAATTACCGAAGGCACAGTAATGGACGATCCAAATGAAGCCATTAACATTATGCGTTCACTAAGCGCACGAGGTATACATTTAGCCATGGATGACTTTGGTACAGGGTACTCTTCTTTAGCTTATTTAAAGCAGTTTCCGCTTAATACACTTAAAGTAGATAAAGCGTTTATTGATGACATGAAAAATGAGCGCGGGCGCAATATGGTCGATTCAATTGTAACAATAGCGCAAAACCTAGACCTGCATGTGGTTGCAGAAGGTGTTGAACAAGCTTATCAAATAGACACTTTAAAAGCACTTAACTGCGAAACGGTGCAAGGCTATTACTACTCAAAACCGTTATCTAAAGACGAATTCACCGAGTTTTTAAAACAACAACAAAGTAAAGCAACACCAAGCTTAATAAGATCTAAAGCAAGCAATGTGGCGTCTCTTAATTAAGGGCGCCATATGCACGCTTTAACACCCACGTTACGCAGCCAGGCTCGCCTGTAGTGCACGTTAAACAAACACCAAGCCAGCGGACCAAGCAGCGCACTGAGTATAAGCCAGCGCTTTACAGGCATGCCTTTTTTTATAGTGTTTAAGTACATAAGTGAAATAAACAAACCACTGAGTAAAGCCAACCACAAAACCACATACCCTCGCCAATTAAATTAGGGCGCGCAGTTTAACGTTTCTTCTATTAAATTTAAAGCAATACACCTTTAGCAAAAAAGCCGCGTTTTTAGTGGCTGTTGATCTTTGCGGATTGAAGTTTGTTAAAACTTGGAGGATTTAATCGCGACGCGAGGTGTGAAACCTAGTGGGCTCGATAACGGCTACTGCATTATTCTACTGGCTTACATCCATATAAGAATAAGTAAAAACTGAGTGAAGCTTTCGCATCCTGCTCGTGCCGCTTACCTACATCCATGTAGGCAACAAAGCGTAAATAGCCCCCTAAAAGATCAACAGACCCTATTGAGAGCGCAGCTTTAAATTTAATTAATAACTTGATGGCGCTACTTTTCAGCTCGCCCCATAAACTTGTTTTCAACCGTATTGATACGAATGCGATCGCCCGTTGAAATATGCTCAGGAACAGATATATTCAGCCCTGTAGACATACGTGCTGGTTTTGAACGAGCACTGGCTGAAGCGCCCTTAATAGAAGGATCGGTTTCTTCAACAACAAGTTCAACGCTTGAAGGTAGGTCTAGCCCTACAGGCGCTCCATCAATGACAATAACGTGCACACCTTGGGTTTCTTCATTAATAAACAAAATTTCTTCACTAATCGCGTCTTTGTTTAAGTTATACGGCGTGTAGTCTTCGCTATCCATAAATACGTATTCATCACCGTCTATGTACGACAGCATAGCTTCACGACGAATTAAATCAGCAAGCGTTAGCATATCGCTGTCTTTGAACGTTTCATCAACTTTACCGCCGGTTACTACATCGTATAAACGCATACGGTATAAGCTTCCACCAGCACGGCCTTGAGGAACAGAACGTACAATATCTTTTACTACTAATACACGACCATTAAATTCAATAGCTGTGCCTTTTTTAACATCACTCGCCTTTGGCATGTGTAAATCCTATTATTTTTTTGATTGCCAGAAACATACCACGAACTCAACTTTGTTCAACAATAAAGTGAGCTAAATAGGCTTATACCTTGTATTGACTTGTAAAATCTCTATTTATACTAAAATACATATAATCAAATCATTAAAAAACTGCTATGGTATATCTACCTAGTATGACTTCAAGGAATGGATCATGGATCAAATAAAAGTACATGAGTATTTAATCAAAAAGCCGCTTGTGTTGGTTACAAAGCCATTTGCTCAAGAGGTTGATGTCTATAAAGTGAATCATAAAATGTTCGCCACCCTTGCTGTTGGTAACGATGGTGAAACAAACGAAAACGGTGAAGTAATTTGGTGGCTAAATTTAAAGTGCGATCCTGATGAAGCACTTTCATTACGCGATATTTTCCCCGCGGTTATCCCTGGTTACCACATGAATAAACGTTTATGGAATACGGTTATTTTAGACGGGTCAATTCCCCAAGGTGAAATTGAACGCATGATTGATAACTCGTTTAATTTAGTTGTGGAAAACATGCCTGAAAAAGACCGTAACATGATAGAGCAACATTTAAATGCGAATTAAATTCGCTTATAAGTCTGTTATTTAGCCTATGTATGGCACAAAAAAACCGCATATAAATGCGGTTTTTTAATACGTGTTAAACGTTATTTAGTATCATCTTTAGCAACGTCTGATTGCTCTTCAGATACATCGTCTGCTTCTGGCTCTAATGTTTCTAGCTTTACTACTTCAGCAACGGTTTCGTTTTGTGTTGGCTTTTGGCCATAAAACGTTTCACCTGACTCAGCCATTGATACTAGCGACTCACACGGTGTAAATATAGCGTTGCTATTAGCAAGCGTAGACATATCCGAACTTACTTTACTCGCACCGAGCTTGTCCATGTAGCTAAATGGACCACCCAGGAATGGCGGGAAGCCAATACCAAAAATAGCACCAATATCACCATCGCGTGGGCTTGCAATAATGCCCTCGTCTAAACAACGAGCAGCTTCATTTAGCATTTGCGCTACACAACGCTGTGCAATTTCACTTTTGTTTAAACGTGAATTAGGTGTTACGTCTAGTAGCTCGTATACTGACTCATCAACCTTTTTGCCTTTTTTCTCGTAATCATAAAAACCACGACCCGTTTTACGGCCAAGGCGTTTTGAATCAATCATACGTGAAAAGGCATTAGGTCCTTTAAAGCGTTCACCTAATTCTTTTTCAAGAATTGGCGCAATCTTAGAGCCAATATCAATACCTACTTCATCAAGTAACGCAAGCGGTCCTACCGGGAAACCGAACTCTACAAGGGCTGCATCAATTTTTTCAATTGGCTCACCTGCAAGCATTAAGTTAGCTGCTTCATTTAAGTAAGGTGCAAGTATACGGTTTACGTAAAAACCCGCCATGTCTTTAACAACAATAGGCGTTTTACCCTGCTTACGCGCAAAATTAACAACACGTGCAATTGTCTCTTGAGACGTTCCTTCATGCGGAATAATTTCAACCAGTGGCATTTTTTCTACTGGTGAGAAGTAATGCAAGCCAATAACGTTTTCAGGACGTGCAGCGTTTGCCGCAATCTGTGAAATAGGCAACGATGACGTATTACTTGCAAAAATTGTATTCTCTTGGCATTGCTGTTCTACATCAGCAACCATGCCTTGCTTTAACGCTAAGTCTTCAAATACCGCTTCAATAACTAAATCAATGTGTTTAAAGCCACTGTAGTCAGTTGTACCGGTAATACGGTTCATTGTTAACTGCATATCTGCTTTAGACATAATGCGGCGCTTAAGGCGCTTATCAAGAATTTTGTAGGTGTAGTTCATTGCATTGCTAATGCCTTGCTCTGCTACATCTTTAATACGAACAGGCAGCTTCGCTTTTACAGCACTGACGTGGGCAATACCCGCGCCCATCAAGCCACCACCTAATACTGCCGTTTTGGTGATTGCGGGTGCATCGTCATTGCGCCACTCTTTTTTCATTTCTGTGGTAGCAAAAAATAAGCCACGAAGCGCTTTAGATTGCTCACTCATTACAAGTGTTGCAAAACCCTCAGCCTCTGTTTTGTAAGCTTTTAGCTCATCAAGTTCTACGCTTGCACGTACCGCTTTAATAATAGCTAATGGCGCTGGGTAGTGCCCGCCCGTCTTTTTCAAGACGTTTTCTTTCGCTTTTTTAAAGATAAAGTTACGGCCAAATGGATTTGACTCTAATAACTTGCTTACTTTATCGAGCTTTGGCTCTTTAGCTTGTGGCTTTTTCTTGCCGGCAAATTCTTTTGCCACTTTTAAAAGTACGCTATGCGGTACACACTCATCCAACACGCCTGCTTTTTTAGCCTGCTTAGGACGTATTTGCTTACCGGTTAGCATCCACTCAAGTGCTTTTTGAATGCCCACGATTTTTGTCAAACGCTGCGTACCACCGCCACCAGGTAATAAACCTAGTTGAACTTCAGGCAAGCCAATTTTCGTCAAATCGCTATCTGTACCAACACGGTAATCACACGCTAATGCAAACTCTAAACCACCACCAAGCGCCGCACCATGAATGGCACTTACCGTGGTATAAGGTAGTTTTTTCATATCAAAAAAAGCTTGATGACACAGCTCACTAATGGCAAGCGCATCTTCACGTTTTTCTACGCTATCAAGCATTTTCACGTCAGCGCCTGCAATAAAGTTATCGCTCTTGCCGCTAATAAAAACCATGCCTTTAACAGCATGCTCTTGTGCTTGTGCTAATAACGCTTTTAAATCGTCTGCAAACGAGTCGCGCAGGGTATTCATTTTTTCACCCGGCACATCGATAGTTACAACGGCAATTTTGTTTTCGTCTACCGCTAAATTAAAAACTGAATCTGTCATTACGCGCTCTCCAATACAAAGGCTGCACCTAAACCACCAGCAGCACACGCTGTTGTTAATGCTAAACCGCCACCACGACGTTTAAGCTCGTTTAAGCTTTGTGTGATTAAGCGAGCACCTGTTGCTGCAAATGGATGACCATATGCCAGTGAGCCACCATTCACGTTAAACTTATCCATGTTAATTTCGCCAATTGCTTTGCTACGACCTAGTTTTTCTTGCGCAAACTTGTCTGAGGCAAACATTTTCATGTTCGCAAGGGCTTGCGATGCAAATGCTTCATGCATTTCAATTAAATCTAAATCAGCAAGCGTAATACCGGCTCTGTCTAGTGCGATAGGCGTTGAATGCGCAGGACCCATTAGCATGTCTTGCTCTACACCAATAGCAGAAAATGCAAAACTGCGAACGTAACCTAAAATTTCGTAACCAAGCGCGCGCGCTTTACTTTCGTTCATCATTAATACCGCAGCTGCACCATCTGTTAGCGGTGTTGCATTAGCAGCTGTAACCGAGCCATGTTGACGGTCAAATACAGGTTTTAGCTTTGCGTAACCTTCAACTGTAGAGTTTTTACGAATATTGTTATCTTCTTCAATAAAGCTTTTATACGGTGGTAAATGAGCCGTCATTACTTCATCTTTAAGCTTGCCATCAGCCCAGGCTTGCGTTGCAAGCGTGTGTGAACGATGTGCTAATGCATCTTGATCTTCACGGCTAATGTTATGAGTTTTAGCCATTTGCTCAGCCGTTTGACCCATTGAAAGACCGGTTGAGTACTCTGCAACTGCAGGCGGTACTGGCATTAAGTCTTTTAAACGTAGCTTTGAAAAAATTTGTAAGCGTTGGCCTAAAGTACGCGCCTTGTTTAAATCAACTAAACTACCTGCCAATTTTTTACTTACGCCAATAGGTAATACAGACGATGAATCAGCACCACCGGCAATACCTACACTTACAGAGCCCGCCATAATAGACTCAGCTACGTTAGCAATTGCCTGAAAGCTGGTAGCACATGCACGTGACACTGAATAAGCATCAACACCAACTGGCATGCCTGTACCCAGTACAATTTCACGCGCAATATTCGGCGCTTCTGGCATTTGTACTACTTGACCAAATACAAGTTGATCGATTTCTGATTTGTCGAAATTTAATCGCTCAAGCATTTCGTTAACCACTAATTTACCCATATCAAGTGCTGGTACGTGGTGGAATGCTGTTGCTTGTTTTGCAAACGGTGTACGAAGGCCACTTACTATGGCAATACGATCACCCTTTGGTGTTTTTAGTATGTTTTGCTCAGACATTTATGCTCTCCCGCTGACAGGTCTGACCTGTTTGTTTTCCTCGATTCTAAACAACCCGTGTGCTAAAGCCAATAGATAAACTGAAATTTATACAAAGTAGTCATGTTTACATATCACACAATAGGCTTTTTTAAACGCATTTACAAAGATTTGTGGTACGCTAAAAACCGTTAAAAAATAACGAACTATTTTAAAAAATACAGTCTAACTCTTGAGTTACCTAATTATAAACCTTATAAATAGGTCAGTATTTGCAACCTAACCCATTTAGGTACTAACCCAGCTGACGAGGACAGTCCACTTATTATGGCAGCTAACGCATTTTCACAATTAAAAACGTACTTAGATACACAAATCATTGGCCAGCCAGAGCTTACTCAAGCACTACTTATTGCTATTTTAGCTGACGGCCATTTATTAGTTGAGGGCCCTCCAGGGCTTGCAAAAACACGCGCCGTAAATGCGCTTGCAAAAGGGATTGAAGGTTCGTTTCAACGTGTACAGTTTACACCCGATTTATTACCTGCGGATGTTACAGGTACTGATATTTACCGCCAACAAACAAGCGAGTTTGTATTTGAAAAAGGCCCACTTTTTCATAACCTTATTTTGGCTGATGAAATTAACCGCGCCCCAGCAAAAGTACAGTCAGCACTACTAGAAGCCATGGCTGAACGTCAAGTTACGGTAGGTAAAAACACGTACCCACTTAGCGACCTATTTATGGTTATGGCAACTCAAAACCCGCTAGAGCAAGAAGGCACCTACCCGCTACCTGAAGCACAGCTTGACCGCTTTTTATTACATTTGAGTATTGGTTATCCGGGCGCCGAGCACGAGCTTGACATTTTACGCCTAACACGAGGCGAAGCATTAAAAGAGCAGCAAGCTGTTTTACAAAAAATTAGCCAAAGCGAATTATTTGCTGCCCGCCAAGCAATTTTAGGTTTGTACTTAGCCGAACCACTTGAGCAGTATTTAGTTCAACTTATTATTGCAACGCGAGAAGGCGCTAAACTAGATGAGCAATTGGGCCGCTGGATTGAATTTGGTGCAAGCCCTCGTGCAACTATTGCGCTAGATAAATGTGCACGTGCTCATGCGTGGTTACAGGGCCGTGACTTTGTAGCCCCTGATGACATACAAGCCGTTGTTCATAATGTATTACGTCACCGTATTATTTTAAGTTACGAGGCACAGGCCGATGGCATTACTAAAGATCAGGTAATTAGCCGAATTGTTGAACTTGTAGCTGTACCGTAATTTATGCAAAAACAATTAGACCCTCAGGCATGGCTTAAACAAAGCCATAGCCACGGTGTTAATTTAGCACTAAAAGAGCTGATGTATTACAAAGCCAAAGCGCAACTGCTTGAGCTTGCCCCTAAGGTAAAAATTAAAAATACTTTAGCGGGGCAATACCTTGCACCGCACAAAGGCCGTGGTATGGAGTTTGCCGAAGTACGTCATTACCAGCAAGGTGACGATATACGCTCAATTGACTGGCGAGTTACAGCGCGTACAGGCGAAACCCATACAAAACTTTTTCAAGAAGAAAAAGAACGCCCAGTTTTTGTATTTACCGATTTTTCAAACTCTATGCTATTTGGTTCAAAGCTACTGCTTAAGTCAGTACAAGCTGCGCACATTAGTGCATTAGTTGCTTGGTCTGCGTGCCAGCGTGGCGACAGAGTTGGCGGTATTGTATTCAATCAGCATGCACACCTAGAACTTAAGCCGAGTGCGCGAGAAAAAGCAGTATTAAAGCTTTGCCACAACTTATGTGCAAATCATCAGCAAGCCCTTACAAATATTGATACTAAAGCCAGCAATAACTTTAGTGATAACCTAAAGCGCCTTAATCATTTAGCAAAGCCTGGGAGTTTAGTGTATTTAGTCTCTGACTTTAGCGCCTTAGATGACGCAAGCTTTAAACAGCTTGAAATACTTAGCCGTCATTGTGAGCTTATAGGGTGCCATATTAGCGACCCATTTGAACATCAATTACCCGCTTTTAAAAACACAGTAACGGTTAATGCGAACGGACAAAACTTTGCCTTACCGCTCATGGATAATACATTTAGGGCACAGTTTGCCAAAAATGCAGAAGATGCATTTAATACACGCCTTACTCGCTTAACTAAATCGGGTCTTAATTTAATATCATTCAATGCAGCCGACCCACTTGAGCTGCAGCTAGTGAGAAAATAAACCATGCAAACCAATCCTCTTGATGGCCTGCACGATGTAATAGCACCAAACCACGTTGACTGGTGGCCACTTGCCCCAACATGGTGGGTGATCATTGCTCTACTTTTTATTGCGGTATTGAGTGCTGTTTATGCAATTTATAAAGCGTATCAATATAAAAAAGCAAAACGCTATGCCGTTTTATTGAGTCAAAATGAGCAGAGCCCTCAGCAGTTACATATTATTTTAAAGCGCCTAGTAATTGAATATTACGGTAAACACCTTGCCGCGCAGCCTACAAAGCAATGGTGTGAAACGCTAAACACACTCAGTGGGCTGACTTTTACCGAGCAAGAAATTTTAAGCCTATACAGCCGTGATAACAGCGATTTAGCATTAAGTAAAAAATTTAGCCAAGCAATCAAATGCTTTAAAGTAAAGGAACCACTACATGTTTGAATTTAGTTGGCCGTGGCTATTTTTATTAATTCCATTACCTTTGTTGCTTTTATTACTAAAACCCATAGCAAGCAATAGCAATACGCGCCTGCGTATTCCGGGCTTTGCTAAGCATGCCTTAAATAACCCAAATTCAGCACCTCAATCACGCCGTTTATCTATATTTGAATGGCTACTTTGGCTATTACTTGTCAGCGCAGCAGCAAACCCAACATGGCTAGATGAGCCAATTTTATTACCAAATGAAGGGCGAGATATCATGCTTGCGGTGGATTTATCTGGATCAATGACCGAACAAGATATGGCTTACAATGGTCAATACGTTGATCGCTTAACCATGGTAAAAGCCGTACTGAGCGATTTTATAGAACAGCGGACTGGCGATAGGCTCGGACTTATTTTATTTGGCGATACCGCTTTTTTACAAACCCCTCTGACACGCGATTTAAAAACGGTAACCAAAATGCTTAACGAAGCACAAATAGGGCTAGTGGGCCGCGCTACAGCTATTGGCGATGCACTTGGTTTATCGGTTAAACGTTTTGCAAGTAAAGAAGACAGCAACCGAATCGTCGTGCTATTAACCGACGGGCAAAATACTGCAGGTAACCTAAATCCTGACGACGCTCTACTTCTAGCGCGGGAAGAAGGTATTAAAGTGTATACCATAGGTGTTGGCTCTGATAACCCACGTGGATTTAGCCTATTTAATATGGGCGGCTCAGGCGGGAGTAATTTGGATGAACGCCTTCTAAAAAATATCGCCGACGATACCGGGGGGCTTTATTTTAGAGCAAAAGATGTTGCGGGACTCAAACAGATTTACGCTGAGCTTGATAAACTTGAACCCATTAGTGCAGATGAAAAAACCTTTCGCCCGCAAAGCTCATTATTTTATTACCCATTACTCATCGCTATTTTTTTAATTAGTCTAAATGTAATGCTAAATACACTGCGCGCATTAAAGGAGCCAAATTGATGGATTTTGAATTTATTCGTCCTGCCGTTTTATGGCTACTTATACCGGCAATTGGACTGTTTTTTGTGGCGTTAATTAAGCACAAAAAAACCACAAGCGAGCAATTAATTGCCCCTCATTTAGCGCAATTTATTATGACTGATACGGACACCAAAACCAGCCAACCGCTTTGGCTTGTAGCTGTATTTTGCACTTTAGGGGTTTTATTTAGTGCAGGCCCCAGCTTTGAAAAAAAACACGTGCCTGTTTTTCAAAGTAAAAGTGCACGTGTCATTGTAATTGACATGTCGTATTCAATGTACAGCACTGATATTTCGCCAAACCGTTTAACACAAGCACGCTATAAATCTCTTGATATGATTGAGCTATTTAAAGAAGGCGACACCGCCTTAGTCGCATATGCGGGCACGGCCTATACTATATCGCCGCTAACCAACGACGCCACAACACTCAGTAATTTAATACCCAGCCTGAGCCCTGACATAATGCCCGACAAAGGGTCTAACGTACTAGCAGGCCTTGATATGGCAAAAGAGCTATTAACTCAAGCAGGCTATATTGATGGCGATATTATTTTAATAACCGACGGCATAGAACAAGAAGAACAAACGGATGTCACACGCTTTATAAGTAACACAACATTTAGACTCAATATTTATGGGGTAGGTTCTGAGCAAGGTGCACCTATTAAATTACCTGAAGGCGGTTTTTTAAAAGATAGATACGGTCAAATTGTCATCCCTACTCTGAATATTTCACAACTGAAAAGTTTGGCCACCCGCAGCGGTGGTAAATTTGCGCGCTATCAACCAAGTAATAGCGACATAAATACGTTTTCGCCAATGGCTAACAGTGAATTAATTAAAGATGAGACGCAAAGCCATGCGCTATGGCGTATCGATGCGGGTATTTACGGGCTTTTACTTTTATTACCATTTGGTTTGTATTTATTTAGGCGCTCTGCCTTTTTAGGGGGAGTTTTATTGCTTGCCTTTTTACCGCAGCAAAACGCTTATGCATTTGAGCTCCCTGCAATATTAAAAAATACAGACCAACGTGCACTCACCGCATATAACAATGAAGAATACGACAAAGCCGCTAATGCGCAATCAAACCAATTAAAAGGCGCAGCGTTATACAAGCAAGGCAACTTTGATGCTGCACTGGATGCATTTAGCCAAGATAAGTCAGCCACGGGTTATTACAACTATGGCAATGCACTTGCCAAAGCTGGCCAACTAGAAGAGGCCATAAACGCCTATAAACAAGCTCAAACGCTACGAAGTGATTTTAGCCAAGCCGCAGATAATCAGGCCTTAGTTGAGCAGTTGTTAAAACAACAAAATCAACAGAATCAACAAGAACAAAGTGGTGATGAATCCCAAGACCAAGAAAATCAGCAAAAAGGCGATCAAAACCAACAACCAAATAACGATCAATCTGAGCAAGAGCAAGAGCAACAAAATAACGACCAAAACAACTCTCAAAAAGGTGACAAACAAAGCCAAAGCGATGCAAACAAAAAATCTGAGCAGGAGTCTGAACCCTCTGAAGATCAACAAGGTCAAACAGGTGAGCAATCTCAAGAGCAAAATAAACCTGATATGCAAGCACAGCCACAAAATAAGCAAAGCGAAAGTAATAATGCTGAACAGTCTGACCAGCCAAAACCGCAGGCAATGAGCGAGCAACTAGTCAGCGATGAGCAAAAGCAAAAAGCGCAACAACAGGCTATGCAAGCCCAAGCAAGTGAACTGACAAACGAAGAAAAAGAAAAAGCGCAGCAGCTTAATCAATTACTCAGAAAAGTACCGGACGATCCGGCCATTTTATTACGGAATAAAATGCAACTCGAAGCCCAAAAAAGACAATATCAACGCCGCCCTACAGGAGTAGAAAAATCATGGTAATGCGATTATTTTGCTGTTTATTGCTACTATGCGCGATGCCGTCATTCGCAGCGACAAAACTCGAAGCAAGCGTAGATAAAAACCCAGTATTAGCGGGTGAGTTTTTTATGCTTAACATTTCAGTAAACGATACCGTTAATGGTGAACAACCCGATACATCTGTATTGTTAAAAGACTTTGTAGTCGGCCCCACAAGTTTAAGTACCCGCACAAACATCATAAACGGCAGCATTAATAAACAAACCACTTGGAGCGTTAAGTTAATGACCCGCACTGAGGGGCAGTATACAATCCCCTCGTTTAGTGTTGCTGGGCTTAGCTCTGAACCCATTGATTTAACTGTCGCCAAACGGGCTGTAAACGCAGACAAAAATAACGATATTTTTGTAAAAACATCACTTTCTAGCAGCTCGCTATACGTCCAAGAAGCAGGCGTTTACACGTTAAAACTGTACTTAGCTAAAGAGCTACTTGATGGCAGTTTAAGTACACCCAGCATGGAAGATGCACAGCTAACCCAATTAGGTAAACAAACAGAGAGTTATGAATTAGTCGACGGAAAACGATACCTGGTTATTACCCGAGAGTATTTAATTCAGCCCCAAAAAAGTGGTGCTTATACTATTGCAGCTCCGGTATTTCAGGGCCGAGTTCAACAAAATTATCGTCAGTTAGAAGTATCTGCTCTTGGCGACGATCTAGAAATAGAAATTAAACCTATTCCAAGCGACTACAAAGGGGCTTGGCTACCCAGCGAACTGGTGAACCTAGATGAAGAATGGCAACCTAACGATAGCACCGTAGAAGTAGGCACTCCCATAACACGCACTATTACACTCACGGCTTTAGGGGTAACTAAAGAGCAACTTCCTGATATAACAATGCCTACCATCGAGGGAATTCGTAGTTACCCTGATCAAAAAGAAAACAACAACGCTGTTCGTAATGGGCGTGTAGTATCGCAACAAACTGCATCTTACGCATTACTTCCACAAAAACCTGGAACATATACATTACCCGAAATAAAATTGCCGTGGTTTAATACAAAAATAAACCGTATTAGTTATGCGACCATTGCAGAGCGAACAATTACTGTTATTCCAAGTAGCAGCAGTGTTAACACACCAATTAATACACCACAAAATATGAACGACTTACCTTTGGATGAAGCTAATACCGAAAGTAATAGTGCTGGTAAACCTTTGGCACAAACAGCAACGGTTATAAACCAATCTCCGTTGTGGTTTATTGGTGTTGCAATACTGGGTTATGTTTTATGGATCATTACTGTAATGTTTTATTGGTTTAACCGTTCTAATATTAATACAGTTGAAAATGTGCAGCCTTCACCTACTTCACTTAATCAACCCAGCTTAAAAAAATTGATAAAAGTACATAAAACTGGTGATATTAAAGCGTTTTATAACGAGCTTACTCATTATGCAATGCAAGTCACACACGAAGAGACAGGGGCAATTGATAAGTTATGCCAAAGTATAAATAACCCGCAGCTAAACAATGCAATTATTCAATTACAAGCACAACTGTATGGTAATAAGGCTACAAATAGCGATCTTGGTGCTATTATAAAAATACTAGAGAGCGAGCAAACTCAGTCATTAAAATTACAACCAACTGTATTAAAAGACCTTTATAACTAAAGTGAAGTTAAAGATGAATCTTTTTTAATTAAATAAAAATAAAGTAGTAAAAAGTGCTTATGTTGGGAAATAAAAAGTCAAACAATCAGGTCTTAATCGATATGGCAGAGAAACAAAAACGTTATGAAGCCTTGGTCCACGTTTACAATAAGGAGCTTTATCGCTTTGCTTATTGGTTATGCCGTGACCCGCACATAGCAGATGATTTAGTACAAGAGACATTCTTGCGTGCTTGGCGCTCACTTGACTCATTACTAGATCAAAAAGCCGCAAAACCATGGTTACTTACTATTTTGCGACGAGAGAATGCGCGCCGATTTGAACGCAAACAGTTTGACTACAGCGATGTAGAAAACGACACGTTGGTTGATGAAACCAGCCATTCGCTTGATGATGAAATGGAGCAAACCGTTATTCAACGACAAATTGGATTATTATCTGATGAATACAGAGAGCCACTATTGCTACAAGTTGTAATGGGGTGTACTGGCGAGGAAATTGCCGACATTCTCGATTTAAATAAAAACACGGTTATGACGCGTCTATACCGTGCCAGAAACCAACTTAAAGAGGCTTTAAGCCGTGATGATGAACAACTTAAAGGGGCATCAAAGTAATGGATGAACTTGAGTTTCGTCGCCGCACTATTGCGCAGCCAAACGATATTGACAAAGAACTTCAGGAGTTTGCCCAAAGCAATCCTGAACGACAGAATTTTATTAATGAAATGAAAGATTTTGATAAGCATATCCAAGATGCACTCGATATACCTGTACCTGATAATTTAGCCGACCGTATTATTTTAAATACCTCGTTAAAAGAAAAGGCGTTGCAGGAAGAACAAGCTGCTGGTAGGAATGTGGTTGATGCCAAATCTCGGTTTAAGTTTGATCGTGTGCACCTTGCTTTAGCCGCATCATTTATGGTAGCTGTGAGTGCGTTCTTTTTTAGCTCAGAGCAACATATTGGTCACGAAGCAGGCGAACATGCACTCGCACATGTTTACTACGAAATAAATGCGCTTGATAAAAAATCTCCTATTAGCCTGCAAAGTGTGAATGATAAGCTGGCTGTATTAGGTGGCCACATAGACGAACTACCAGGTGATATAACTTACGCTATGTTTTGTGATTTTAAAGGTGAAAGAGGCTTACACTTAATTTTTGAATCGGACTTTGGGCCAATGACGGTATTTATTGTTCCGTCTGAAAATAAATCGTTTGGTTTGGGTAACGACCATTTCCAAGACGAACGATTTGAAGGGCAAATTAATCGCGGCACCCAAGCCGATACTATTTTAGTAGCCAGTGTAGGTGCACCGCTTGATACTTATAACGAGCGAGTAACTAACGCAATTCGTTGGCTTTAAACCCCAGTCAATAAAAAAACCGCTTAGTCCATGCTAAGCGGTTTTTTGTATCTACCTTTTATCTATTAAAAAACGATTGATTTACCTCTTCCTGAACTTTCAGACGCAGCATCTAATTGCCCGTTTTTATTGATAATTACATGCAAGTCACCAAAGTGGCGCTCGTCAATTGTGTAACCCATTTTTTGAAGCTTTAGTTTTACTTCATCATTCAACCCTACATGAGCACGTACAACGTTTTTAGGCCAAAGCTGATGATGAAAGCGAGGTGAATTAACGACTTGCTCTGCACTCATATCAAACTCAATAGCATTTAAAATTGACTGATAAACCGAGCTAATAATAGTTGTACCACCGGGTGAGCCTGTGACCATTTGTACCGTGTTGTCTTTTAATAAAATAGTAGGCGTCATAGAGCTAAGCATACGTTTGTGTGGCTGTATTTCATTGGCTTTGCCGCCAATAGCACCAAACACATTCATAACACCAGGTTTAGCACTAAAGTCATCCATTTCATCATTTAAAATAAAGCCAGCGCCGTCAACCACTACACCGCTGCCAAACCCTAAGTTTATGGTCGTAGTATTTGCAACAGCATTACCCATTTTATCAATAATAGAAAAATGTGTGGTTTGTTCGCTTTCTTTTAACCCAGGCTTTATTGTTTCGGTTGAAGTAATGGCTGCCAACGAAATACCGCTGCTACGTGTTTGCAAATACGGTTCATCAACTAATGCATTTACCGGCACATTAAAAAAGTCAGGATCACCTAAATACTCCGCTCGGTCGGCAAACACACGTTTACCTATTTCAGAAAGTAAATGTACGTAGGGTGTTGAGTTATGAGCTATGTCGTTAACTGGTTTTTTTAGCTCATACATTTTAAGCCATTGTAAAATTGCAATGCCACCAGAACTAGGCGGCGGCGAAGTAAGTACTTCATAGCTGTTCCAACGTGCTTTTAATGGTGTGCGTGATTTAGCCGTATAATTTTTTAAATCAGCCTTAGTTATGATTCCCCCATGCTGGCGCATGAACTTTTCAATAATATTAGCTGTTTCGCCTTCATAAAATCCTGCTTGGCCATTATCACGAATTCGCATTAAGGTTTTTGCTAGGTCGGGTTGCTTAAATATTTCATTAGCTTTTAAACCAGCAAAATACTTTTCGAAGTTAACGTTTATTTTTTGCTCGTTTAAATAGCTGATATAATTACTAGCTCCTTGCGCTAGCTTTGGTGGCACAACAAACCCCTTCTCAGCCAAAGTAACTGCGGGTTGCACTAGCGTTTCCCAGTCAACCGTGCCATGTTTTTTATGTGCTAACCACATACCCGCAACACTCCCGGGTACACCGCTTGCGTGGATGCCATAAATTGATTTATTGGGGATCACATTACCTTGTTCATCTAAATACATATCACGATGAGCAGCACTTGGGGCAGTTTCTCGGTAATCAATAAAATCACTTTTGCCATCTTTTTGGATGAGCATAAAACCGCCACCACCAATGTTACCCGCTTCGGGAAGCGTCACAGCTAGTACAAATTGTGCTGCTATAGCTGCATCTACTGCGTTACCACCTTGCTCTAATATGTTTTTAGCCGCATCTGCACTGAACGAGTCAGGCATAGCGACAGCACTTTGCACAACCTGCTTAGCCGCTACATTAAATGCACTAAATTGCAGCATAACTACGCTAGTTATCACTAACTTGCTTGGCGAGAAAAATAAGCCCATACAGCATCCTTAAATTATTGTTTTAATATTGGTGTTATTGAAAAATTAATTAAAAAGTAAACATCTTAAAAATAACTAACAGCATAACCTCACGCTTATTTATGCATAGCTTTAATGGCTAGGTCAATCGTTGCGTATTCAGATTTTAGTCTTACCTTAAACGCTTAGAATAAAGAACAGCAGGTAGCTCACCCTGTTCATCGGTATGTGTGTAGGTTTTAATAAACAACAGTCCAAGCTTTTCCATTACTTTTATAGAACCGACATTATCAGCCAGAGCACTGGCGCTAATTTTTTTTACACTAGGTTGTTTTGCTACCTCTCCACACAGTGCCTTAGCGGCTTCAGTAGCGTATCCATGTCCCCAACTAGCTTGTTTAAAGCGCCAACCAATTTCAATATCACTAAAGTTTGGTGAATCACTAAAAAAATCCATAGGCCTCAGTAGAATCCAGCCAATAAACATATTCGTGTCTTTAATTGTTATTGACCAAAGCCCCCACCCTGTTTGCTCATTTCGATAAGCAAGCATACGCGGTATACCTTCCTCTTTAATTTGCTCTTTTGAGGTAGGAACCCCGCGTGTTAAAAATTGCATAACGACAGGGTCTTGATCAAGTTCATACAATTTATGCCAATCATGCTCGTCCATTAATTTAAATTTTAACCGTTTTGTTACGGGGGCGTTCATTTTCATTAGTGTATAGTTCCTTTAAATCAATTATTAATCTCTTGAGGAGATAACACATGAACAAATTAGCAGGTTTAGCATTATTAGGCACTTTAATAACTTTAACGGGTTGTGAAGATGCAAAAGAAGTAAAAGAAGAAACAAAAGAAAAAACCGCTCAAATGCAAGAGCAATTGGGTGATGCATGGAATGAAGTAAAAGAAACAACAAACGATCTTAAAAATGATGAGTCACTAAATGAACTGCTGCAAGAAAGTAAAGCAATGGGCTTAGACATGTACGACGATGGTAAAGAAATTGCTATTGATGCATGGATAAAAAGTAAAGAAGCCGCAGGTGAATTAACAGAAAAAACGAAGCAAAAAGCGCAAGAAATTGCTGATGAAATTGAGCAAGCTCGTGAAGAACATAATAAGGGATAATAAACCTTGTAATAAAAAAAGGTAAGCCATTACGGCTTACCTTTTTTGTATCGTACAAAACAACTGTGAGTAATTAAGCTTTATATTTGCTCATTACCAGAGTGGCGTTTGTACCACCAAAACCAAAGCTGTTAGACATTACTGTATTAAGCGCTACGTCTTTGCGTTCCGTCACAATATCTAAACCTTCAGCTTGCTCGTCTAATTCATCAACATTAATAGATGGCGCTACAAAGCCATGCTCAAGCATTAGCAAAGAGAAAATGGCTTCATGCACACCTGCAGCCCCTAATGCATGACCAGTCATTGCTTTTGTTGCACTGATCATTGGCGAGTTACCACCAAATACATCTTGAATTGCACCAAGCTCTTTGACATCACCCACCGGTGTTGATGTACCATGCGTATTAAGGTAATCAATGCTGTCTACATTTTGCATTGCTTGGCGCATACAACGTGCAGCACCCTCGCCCGAAGGTGCAACCATATCGTAACCATCAGATGTAGCACCATACCCTACTATTTCAGCGTAAATATGTGCGCCACGTGCTAATGCATGCTCAAGCTCTTCCACAACCACAATGCCACCACCGCCAGAAATAACAAACCCATCGCGGTTAGCATCATAGGTGCGCGATGCTTTTTCTGGCGTTTCGTTGTATTTAGTCGACAGTGCACCCATTGCGTCAAATTCCATTGCAAGCGTCCAGTGAAGTTCTTCACCGCCACCAGCAAACACAACGTCTTGCTTACCCAGTTGAATTTGTTCAACCGCATTACCAATACAATGCGCCGACGTAGCACACGCAGAGCTAATTGAATAATTAACGCCTTTTATTTTAAAAGGGGTCGCTAAACATGCTGATGTTGTACTGGCCATAGTACGTGGAACCATATAAGGCCCTACGCGTTTTACGCCTTTTTCACGTAAAATATCAGCAGCTTCAACTTGCCATTTAGATGAACCACCACCAGAGCCAACAATAATACCCGTGCGCTCGTTTGACACTTGCTCTTCTGATAATCCAGAGTCTTCAATTGCTTGCGTCATAGAAATGTAAGAGTACGCAGCTGCATCGCCCATAAAACGCATTGCTTTACGGTCAACGTGATCTTTAACATTTATGTCAATTTTACCCGATACGTTACTGCGTAAGTTATAGTCGGCAAACTCTTGGTTGAAAGCGATACCACTTTTACCTGTTTTTAATGACTCTAAAACTTCTTCTTTGTTGTTACCAATGCTTGATACAACACCGATACCGGTAATTACGGCTCTTCTCATGGGTGATTCCCTTAGCTTAATACTTAATTGCGTTTTATTTTACGCGAATTTAATCACTTAAGTGGTCAGCTTTCTAGCGTACACTTGTACTCTGAACTGCTAGCTTATAAATAACGCCAGACTATTACAAAGAAAACCCGTAAAATAATGAAAAATATATTCTATAAATTTGTTAATTATGATCAAAAACGCACATATACACTTTAACGATTTAGGTACACCGTTTGCTGATGACTTCGGTGATATTTATTTTTCGAATGACGATGGCCTTGCTGAATCGCATTATGTGTTTTATGAGCAAAATAATATAGACTCTCGATTACAAACTCATGACCAATCCCATTTTGTAATAGCAGAAACAGGGTTTGGCACAGGGCTGAATTTCTTAAATACATGGCAACACTTTAACGATCATATTGCACGTCAACAATCTCAAAATCAATTAGATAAAGGTGTTAAACGCCTTCACTTTATTTCGTTTGAAAAATATCCGTTAAAAGTCGACGATTTAAGCCGAGCACTTCAAGCATGGCCTACATTACAAAAATTAAGCAAAAAACTCGTTAATAGTTACCCTATTAACTTACAAGGATGCCACCGCCTTGAGTTTGACAGCGGGCGTGTTGTGCTTGATTTACATTTTGGTGATGCGCTGGCGTCTATTAATACAATGAGCTACCCACAAACAGGTGTTGTTGATGCGTGGTATCTGGATGGCTTTGCCCCAAGTAAAAATCCTGACATGTGGCAACAAAGCTTATTTAATGGCATGGCTAAGATTTCAAAAGCAAAAGCAACACTCGCTACATTTACCGCCGCAGGTTTTGTTCGCCGTGGCTTAATAGAAGCCGGGTTTAATACAATCAAAAGTAAAGGCTTTGGCAAAAAAAGAGACATGCTAATTGGCCAAATAAATGATGCAAATACAGCGCAATCTGCGCCGCCTTACTTTAATCAAAATGCGAGCAAACTCGAAAAAATTGCTATTATTGGTGGCGGTATAGCAAGTAGTTGTATTTTATATAGCCTTGCTAAACGTGGTATTGCAGCTGAATTATTTTGCCAAGATCCACGTCCCGCTATGGGCGCATCTCATAATGCGCAAGGCGCAGTGTATCCTCATTTGCAAGCCAAAAACTCACCACATAGTGAACTTTTTGCTCATAGTTTTTTATACGCAAAGCGCGTTTACCAGCAGCTGTTGAATGAAGGCTTTAGCTTTGATCATCAATGGTGTGGTGTTTTGCAACATGCAGTAAAAAAACCACTTGCTGATAAACACAAAAACCTAGCTCAAAAGCAACTTTGGCCAAAGCAACTTATGCAAAACGTAACCGCAGAGCAAGGCGATGAAATAGCCGGCGTTCAAACTGGTTACCCAGGTGTGTTTTTTGAACAAGGGGGCTGGGTTAATCCACCACAACTCGTTAATGCAATGCTAGCCGCAGCCAATAAACTAGCGCCCCATAACAGCCACTTTAATTGTAATATCACCAACCTAAAAAAAACAGAAAACGGCTGGTTTTTAACAAGCAATCACCAACAGTTTGGCCCATTTAGCGATGTTATTATTTGCGCTGGTGAGCACAGCGACGCATTTGAGCAAACAAAAGCACTTCCTATTGTAGGTGTACGCGGGCAAGTATCGCATGTGCAAGCAAGCTCTAAATCTCAAAAGCTAAAAACGGTGCTTTGCCATAAAGGCTACTTTACGCCAGCTTATTTAGACCACCATTGTATGGGCGCTACGTTTGATAAAAACAGTAAAAGCCGTCATGTTTCAGATGAAGATAACCAAACCAACCGTGATCAACTCATCAACTTTTACGAACATAGCGACTTTGCCACAACGTTAGGTAAAGTAAACTCAGCAAAAGCCGCTGTCCGATGCACATTCATCGATCACCTGCCAATGGCTGGGCAATGGTGTGAACAAAGCGATTATACTAACGCATTTGCAAATCTAAGGTTGGGGAGACGTTATCAATACTTGCCTCTGGCTAACCCTCAACAAGGACTGCATATTTTCACAGGTTTTGGAGCTCGCGCTTTATGCAGCGCACCACTGTGTGCCGAACACTTTATTAGCTGCTTAGCAAACGAGCCACGCCCTCTCAGCGAGCGAGTGAGCCAAGCAATACATCCTGCTCGTTTTATTGTAAGAGATTTAATCCGCAATAAAATATAAATGACAAAGCCCCTAATTTAGGTAAACTATTCTTAATAAAAGGAACTTATAGAGCCACAATGAAAAAATTAATTGTACTATCGCTGTTACTGTTTACCTCATTTAAGGCACTTAGCATAAATGTTATCGACATCGCCCTGCCTGATGAGTTTGTTACAACAATGGAAGTAACAGATGAATACCCGCTTGTAAAAACAGGGTATTTAACGCAATCTATTTCGTCCATTACAGACTTTTATCAGCAACAGTTAGGTGAGCCATTAAGCGTAACCGGCAATGAAAATTACCGTACCCTTCATTACAATTACCAAACTCGTAAAGTGCGTATTAGCTTATACCACCGAAACTATGTGACTGAAGTGAGTATAATGATCGAATAAACGTTATAAAAAAACACCAATATAGTCACTCATTTTCATACTCAGTTAAGGTGCTCGTTTTAAATTAAATATTTTTTAAAATTAACCAATAAATATCTCTTTTTATCCTTTAAAAACAATTTTTGAGCCCAAGGTCTATTTGTAAGCAAACACATTTACTAACAAGTGAAAGGAGTTAATTATGAGTAAGACCTTAATTATTGGCGCTAGTGGTCAAATTGGTAAAATGACAACGGAGTTATTACTTAAGAACGAACAAAATGTTACTGCCCTTGTTCGTGATAAAACTAAACTAAGTGATTTAGAAAGCCCGTTTTTAAATATTGTAGAGCAGGATTTAGAAGGTGATTTTAGTGAAGCTGTTAAAGGTTGCGACCAAGTAATTTTTGCAGCGGGTTCTGGTGGCAGTACTGGGGATGATAAAACATTATTGATTGACTTATGGGCTGCTGTTAAAGCAGTAAATTATGCAAAAGATAATGCTAAACACTTTATCATGGTCAGCTCAATCGGTGCAGACAACCCGGACGCAATAGAAAGCGATTTAAAACCTTACTTAGTTGCTAAACACATGGCCGACGAATACTTAACCAATAGCGGCTTAAATTACACCATTGTTCGCCCTGGTACGCTTACTGATGAAACAGCCTCAATGGAAGTGACAAAACAGCGCCCTGATGAGCAAGACAAAGCCAAAATCAGTCGTGAAAATGTAGCCAATGCACTACTGCATATTGCAACTAACTCATTTGAAAAAAATCGTATTTTTGAGTTATTTGATGGTGATACAGCAATAAAATCTGCGGTTAAATAATTTAAGCGCTCCATTAACCTGAGCGTTAGTGGAGCAACACTTTCATCGATTACCAATCGATGAAACAGCAAACATTAAAACAAGGGCGTAATACTGAGCCTAATGGATCTAAAAAAGGAATAGGCAATAAGGCACCCATTTGCATGCAACAAACAATTACCCCATTACTTCGCAAAAACTTTAAACCCAAAGTAGTCACGATGAGATTCAGTAAACTAGACGACACAGCCCCAAGATTAGATCTAAGTGAGTGCCGCTCTAATAGTTAAATGTAAAATAATCCACGTTTCCTTCCCTACTTTGCAAATTTTCTTCTTATGAACCCACTTTTCTGTACTAATTTTAAGCACAGTAAATTATTAATGAAAAATCATTAGTGAGGATTATAGATAACCGTGCTCCAATCTGTTAAATTTATGTTATGTATCTAAAATAAAAACAAAGCTTCTTTCTGGGATGTTAATAAGGGAATTAATGTGAGCGCTACATTTAAAATTATTTTTAATGGCCGATTACACCAGCATGCCAATATTCCATTGGTACAAAAAGAACTAAGTCAGTTTTTAAATATTCCCCATGCTATTGCCATCAAATTATTTGACGGTAAACCCTACGCATTGAAAAAAGATCTAACGAGTATTGAAGCTGTTAAAGCCGAATCGTCACTTAAAAAAATGGGCTTAATAACACGAGTTGAACTGCATCAATCTACCTCTTTAACTGAAAAACAGTATCCTTTAGCGTTAAAAACACCAACAAATTACGATAATGCAAAAACACATAAAACGTCCAATTCAAAACGTATACTACTGCAAAAAAAAGCAATTTATGTAAGGGATATGATTACGCGTTACAAAAACTACCAAGTAAAGCTGCAGCGCGCGTCACTAAAAAGCCTGCTCTATTTTTGTTACGTATCCCTGTTAGTTGTGACAATTACGGGCCTTACCATTAGCTGTAATTTACTTTCAAACATTGTGAATGAATCGCAAAGTAACACTTTAGTTAACTTAACCTACCAAGATTACAAACAATACATAACTGACCAAAACGCAATTAACAATCAACAAAGCAATATTAATACCGATAATAATGCATCGCAAAACCAAGGTAGTGAGCAATTCAATCGGTTTGCCCTATTAATTAATAGTTATGCTGAAAATGTAAAACAGCCTAATGTGGAAAAAATGGGAGGAGAAAAATTAAACCTACGCCTGCAAGAAATAGACGAATTAGGTGAAAAAAATGTATTTTGGCTGCAACTCATTAATTTAGCAAAAAACTTAAATAACGACGCGCATGTAATGAGCACACTTAGTAATGCCGACCCAAACAAAGTTCAATGGATCAACGCCGTAGACTGGATCAGCCAGCGTTATATTAGGCAGCAACAAATCAGCAACTCTCTTCCTAAAGTTAATGAACCTAACAACGTTGTGCTTAATTTAACGCTATCAATTAGTGTTTTATCACTACTTCTATTAATGATCATTGTGATAAAAATGAAGCTACGTACAATTAGAGAAACCTAGTATTTTTTATTCATTACATAAAAAAACCCGCAGCCTGATTACTCAAGTTGCGGGTTTTTTAGGGTTTTTAAACAAACGAATTTAAAAACCATTATTGGTGGAGCTGGGGGGATTTGAACCCCCGTCCGAAAAGCCTCGACCGTCGGTACTACATGTTTAGTATTGTCATTTAATTAACCTTTAAATCCCGGACAAACACGGTAAGTAAAGGCGAGGCCGCTTAGTTTTAACGCTTCAACCCCGGCCAGGGTTTCCATCGCGATCAGGTGTTAGGGTGACACTCCAGAATCCAGTCCACAAGAATACATGGAAGGAGCGCTAGCCAGCCTAAGCTGCTAGAGAGTAGTTATCGTCGTTTGCGATTACTTTAGATTGCGGCTTTTTTACGAGGCAAACCGCACCTCGACATGCACCTTGGGCTTCTTGAATTCCGTCGAATCCTAATCAGCCCCTGAATTAGTAAACTCATTCAGAGCGTGCAGGCAGTATAACTGAGTAAAGTGATGATACTCAAGGCTTAATGACGCTTTATTTAATTCACCTATGTTAACTGCGTATTTAATGAACAAATTAACAATAATGTACTAGATACAGTAAACATTTACTTAACAATATGGTTAACCTGTGTTCAAATGAGGGATTAGCAAACTAGTGCTAAAGGTTTAGTTGTAACTGTAAAAGTTAAGAATAATAACAGGCATAAGAAGTAGGGAATTAAAAATGTCGGTTTTTTCATTAGATAAAAGTACAGGATGTGTGTCTTTAACTAAGCATCCTGTTGATAGTGGTTTTCCGGTCACAAGCACTCAACTAATTGAAATGTTTGAGCAATCTGAGTTTGGTGAATATGAGATCATTTCAGCCAATATCGGAAAACTTTTTGCGCCTACAAATAACCACAAAGAAGTGTCTTTAGTTGTCGCAAAAGCAGTGGATGCATCTATTGTAATTAATATTGATGAAAAAAACATGGTTGCAGAAGCAACAATAACAACCGCCAAAGGTGGTGCACTGCTTTCAATAGAAGATGCACAAGAGGCGTTGAACAAAGCGGGTGTAAAAAAAGGGATTAGTCCTCGCGCACTTGATAGCTTTTTGGGTCAACAATTTGAACAAGCTTCTGGGTCAACTTACAGCGCTATTGTTGCGCATGGTCGTAATCCAAAAGAAGGAAGCGATGCTAAATTTGTTCGCCTTTGTTCAACAGCACAAGATCGTATTTTAAGCCCTCAAGCTACTGCCGGTGGCAAAGTAGATATGAAAGATCTTGGTGCCATTATTACTGTTAAACCAGGCACACCTCTTATGCAACGTATTGCTGCCACAATGGGTGAAGACGGCTATACCGTGTTTGGCGATATAATTCCTGCAACGCCTGGTAAAGAGCTTGAGCTGCAACCTTTTGAAGGGACAAAAATAGACCCAACAAACCCCAATTTACTAATAGCAGACTGCAAAGGCGTACCTGTTGCGCTACCACGCGGGATGCGCGTTGACGACGTTTTATGTTTCGATAATGTCGATGTGAGCACCGGTCATGTTGATTTTGATGGCAGTGTAATTATCAGCGGTGACATAAAAGACGGTATGCGAGTAAAGGCAAAAGGTGATATTACTGTTTTAGGCTTTGTTGAATCGGCCATTGTTGAAAGCCAAAGTGCAGTTACAATTGTGCTAGGAGCTATAGGCCGTAACCGTGAAAACGAAGAAGCATTTACATGTAGCATTTCAGCTAAGCGCACAATTTCTATAGGTTATGCCCAATACTGTAATATTAAAACCGACCAAAACCTGTTTATTGAACGTCAAGTATTGCATTGTGATTTAACGGCTAAACGTTTAATTCGTGTTGGCAAGGCAGATAAGCCTCGTGGCAAAATTATAGGTGGTAATATATTTGATGCTATGCGTATTGAAACTGGCGAACTAGGTGCACCAGCCGGTACTAAAACGCGTGTATTTTTAGCTCAAAACTGGTTTGAACTGCGTGATAAGCAGAGCCAAATTAACGACTTTGAAAAAGTATTAAGCACTAAATTAGTGGATTTAAAAAATGCGCGAACTAAAGCAGAAAAAATCACGAACCCTGCTCAGCGTAAACAATTTACAGATAAAATCAGTGCTAACGAAAAGCAACTGAATGCTCGCTCTCGCAATGTTAAGCAGCAAAAAGCAATCGTAAAAAGAAAAATAGCCCAGCTATTAGCTTCTAGCCGCGTAAAAGTGAACGAATTAATGCACCCTGGTGTAGAGGTTAAAATAGCAAAAGAAACAAAACAGTTTTCGCGTATTTATCCCCCCCACTTCGTAAAACTATCTGAGGGTAAAATTACTCAGTCGTTTTAGGTTCATTGGCTGCTTCATCTTAGTCACTATCATCAAGTGGTGCAAGCGGCCAACCGCCTAGCTCTTGCCAACGGTTTACGATTAAACAGTATAATTCAGCGGTGCGTTCTGTGTCGTAAAGTGCTGAGTGGGCTTGACTGTTATCAAATTCAATTCCAGCTGCACGACACGCTTTAGCTAATACTGTTTGACCTAATGCAAGCCCTGCTAACGTTGTTGTATCAAAGCTTACAAATGGATGAAACGGGGTGCGTTTTATACTATTGCGTTCAATAGCTGCATTTAAAAATCCGTGATCAAAGGCCGCGTTATGCGCCACAATAACAGAACGCTGACATCCGGCTGCCTTTTGCGCTTTGCGCACTACCTTACAAATCTCTTTAATGGCATCCTCTTCTTTTACTGCTCCTCTTAACGGTGAAAATGGATCAATTCCGTTAAATTCGATTGCCGCTTGCTCAATATTAGCACCTTCAAACGGCTCAACATGAAAATGCACTGTTTGATCTATGCTCAACAAGCCATTGTCATCCATTTTTAATACAGAGACTGCAATTTCAAGTAATGCATCTGTTTCTTTATTAAAACCTGCGGTTTCAACATCAATAACAACAGGAAAAAAGCCACGAAAGCGTTTTGCGAAAAGAGTTTGCTCAGTATTTGCCATAGTCTTCTTGGTTTGTAGGTATAAGCCTTCTATTATGTCAAAAGTATAGGGCTTTCGGCTAGAGGCATTAACTATTATTTACGCCTATAATAATAGGCATATAACTTGCTTTAGAATGACGCTAGCAAAGTTTACGTTGCACTTTAATAAAGTAGTACTGAACAATGCCAAATTTTTGGCGTGTAGGGTTACGGAGAGTTTTATGAAGTTTAAATTATTATTGATGAGCGCCAGTATTAGCTCTGTGCTATTAAGCGCAAGTGCAACTGCAGCCATGCGTAATTACTCTGCGAATCAAGACAGTTCAAGCTGGGAAGTCGTTAGAACAACACGCTTACAGTGCCAATTAAATCATGAGGTTCCTTACTACGGGGAAGCTATTTTTAAAGCCACTGCGAGCAAAAATAAAAACCTAACTTTTAATTTAGATATGGTTGTGCGCCCAGATAACTACTCTATTGCTGGACTTAAAGCAGTTCCGCCTTCATGGCGTTCTGGGCTACCAGCCCGAGATATTGCCAATATGAAGCTACTAAAAAAGTTTGATGGCGAGCTAGGCAATCAAACAGCTTGGGAAATGCTCACTGAGCTTGAAAAAGGATTTTACCCCACTTTTTACTATCAAGACTGGCAAAATAGTGCCGATAAAATTGCCGTTGGTATTTCAAGCGTTAATTTTAAGCAAGCTTATTGGGCGTTTTTACAATGTCGTGACGAACTACTGCCTTACAGCTTTGAAGATATTTCGTTTACAGTAATGAACTATCAATCTAACAGCAGTAAGCTCACTAAATCATCTCAGCAACGCCTTAACAAAATTGCTGAATATTTAAAAAACGATTCAACCATCGAATCAATTAGTATCGATTCTTATACCGACAGCTACGGCGGTCGTTGGAACAATTTAGACCTATCGCGTAAACGCGCTAAAGCAATAAAAGACTACATGGTTAGCCTAGGGGTAGATGAAAATAAAGTCAAAACAACGGGGTTTGGTGAAAAGCGCTTTGTAGACACCAACGATAATATTTTAGGTCGCGATAAAAACCGCCGTTTGGTAATTCAAATAGCTAAAATGTAGGAGCGTATACTCAGCCCACCAGGTTACAAACCTCACGCTGTAATTTAATCGCTCCTGGATTGAACAAATTTCTAGCCACAAAGTTCAACACGCCCTAGTGCTAACACTTTGCTTTTAAATATTTATCGCCAAATTGAAAAAAGCCTAAACTAATAACAATGATAACCGCGCCAGTTATTAGCTCTATACTCAGTAGCTCGTTGTTAAGCCACGCACCTAGTCCAATAGCAAAACTTGGTGTAATAAGTGTGGTTAACGCAACGGTACTTGCATTTAAATTTTGTAAAACATGAAAATATGCTAATGCCCCTATTAACGAACCAAATATTCCTAAATAACCAATTGCCCAAAGCGACCTTACATTCCAGTTTTGTATATTAAGCTCACCATCAAGCAACCACCATGCAATAAAAAATAGTGGCGTTACAAACACAAGTGCACCAAATGTTGTGGCCATAGGGTGAATTGCAATTTTCACCCGCTTTATCATGACACCGCTTAAGCTAAAAAAACACACAGCCATAAATACATATACAAGCCCGAGTCCCTGAGTTTGTGAATTTTGTACTTGGTTGTAGCTTACAAAATAAAGGCCAACTAAAGCGCTTGCTAAAGCAATGAGCTTTATTGGGCTAAATTTAGGCTCATTTAATAGCTGCTGAGCAAGCAACCCCGATAAAATAGGAGCCAACCCAAACATGAGTGAAATAATGCCAGAAGGCACTGTTTTAGCCGCCATATAACTCAATAGCATGCCACCAAAAATACCAATACTTGAGTAAGAATATAGTAAACACGCCGACTTATTCCATGGCACTCTTACATTAGTGACGGCTACGACAAGCGCCCCCATAAATAGTCCCACCAGCATACGCATTAACACCGCTAATGAGGGCGAAACACTTTCACTACTCCACACTATACCCAGCGGTGTGGTGGACCATATAAGAACCATTAAAAAATAAGAAACTTTAACTGGCACGTGCCATTCCTTTGTAAGTTAAAAATAAGGCGAGTTGAGCTTAGGAAGTAAAAACCAGCTTAACGCATGAATAAATGAGTTACAGGCAAAGCTAAATAGCTTTTGTTAAAACTCGCTAAAAGCACTTAACTGTCAGCTTAATCTTAAAATATAAACGCCTAAGAACTGGTCACACGATTATACGCTGTAAAGGGTTTATGAATAGGCGTTTAATCATATTAAAGATTAAAAAACGTGTAAATATACAGCTGTAAATTGTAAGTTACATTTTATTTAATGCCATTTAGAACAAAACTATTTGAGTTTTACTGAAGTAGTTATATCGTGCGTGTAAATTAATAATAATTAAGGTAATTAAGTGCTCAAAAATAAAACAATAGGCAGCATGTTAATCGTAGCAGGTACCACAATTGGTGCTGGCATGCTTGCTTTACCTATCGCCTCTGCTGGTTTAGGTTTTATGACTGCACTTGCACTTATTGTTGCAAGCTGGGTATTAATGACTTACACCGCTTTACTGATGTTAGAGCTACATCAATTTGCTCCACGTGATGCCACGTTGAATACACTTGCTAAACGCTGGCTTGGGAAGCGCGGTCAGTACATTGCCAATTTTTCTATGGTGTTTTTATTTTATGCTTTATGCGCAGCGTATATTGCAGGCGGTGGTGCACAGCTTCAAGAACGAATTAATCTTGGGTTTGATTTAGACATGGCTCCCCAATTTGGGTCTGTCATATTAGCGGTCATTATTGCAAGCGTAGTTACACTGGGAACAAGCAAAGTAGATAAATTCAATAGAGTGCTATTTACAATTAAAGTGATTGTTTTAGCCAGCCTATTTTATATGCTTACACCTTATGTACAAGCCAAGCATTTACTCGAAATGCCAGTACAACAAGGATTAATATTATCCGCGATCCCTGTCGTCTTTACCTCTTTTGGATTTCATGGCTCTATTCCATCAATCGTGAAATACGTAGGCCTTGACGTAAAAACGCTTCGTAAAGTGATGATTGCAGGCGCGGCACTTCCTTTAGTTATTTATATTTTTTGGCAATTACTAAGCCAAGGTATTATGAGCCAAAGCGATTTACTTAATAGCGAAGGTTTGAGCGGGTTTGTAGCCAGTGTTGCAAACATTGCACATAATTCAAATGTGTCGGTAGCCGTAAAGTTATTTGCTGATTTAGCACTAGCAACTTCATTTTTAGGTGTAAGCTTGGGTTTATTTGACTTTTTTGCCGATACATTCAAGCAAGTCGATAACAACGTAGGCCGAATTAAAACCGCGCTTGTTACGTTTATACCGCCTTTGGGGTTTGCCCTTTTTTACCCGCAAGGGTTTATTATGGCCCTAGGTTACGCTGCTATAGCTTTAGTTATATTAGCTGTATTTTTACCTGTTGCTATGGTTTATAAGCAACGAGGTTCAGCAAGCACTGTCACTGGTTATAAAGTACAAAGTGGTAGTGTTGGGCTATCAATTGCAGGGTTATGTGGCGTGCTAATAATTGCTGCGCAATTTATGCAAATGGCGGGGTTTATACCCGCAATTGGTTAAACCATACTTTTGTAACAACAAAATTTAGTTAATAAAAAAAACCGCACACTATTATTAATGGAGTGCGGTTTTTTTATATTAACTACGCTTATTTACAAACGTCAGCCACTGCATTTGCAAAGTAATCAAGGTTTGCTTTGCTAACACCCGCTACATTTACGCGGCTTGAGCCAACAATGTATATACCGTACTCTTTTTGTAATCGCTCAATTTGCTCTTTATTAATACCCAAGAACGAAAACATACCGTGTTGACGTTCAATAAACGAAAAGTCTTGCGCTATGTCTTTTGATGCTAGACTTTCTTTAATTAAACTACGAAGGCCATTAATACGTGTACGCATTTCATCAAGTTCAGCATGCCACATTTGCGTAAGCTCTGTACTGCTTAGAATAGTGTTAACAATATCAGCGCCATGTGCCGGAGGCATTGAGTAAATACTACGTACCACACTTAACATTACTGAGTTAGACACATCAGCTGTTGCACTGTCTTTTGCGATTAATGAACATGCACCTATACGCTCACGATATAGACCAAAGTTTTTAGAGCACGAAGAGCAAATAATTAGCTCTTCTACGGCGTCGGCTAAAATACGTAGCCCGCGTGCGTCTTCTTCAAGTGAAGAACCAAAACCTTGATAAGCAATATCTATTAACGGTGTAAAACCAACATCTTTGGCAAGCTCTGCAACGGTTCTCCACTGCTCTTCGTTTAAATCCATACCACTTGGGTTATGACAACATGCATGTAACAGCACTACATCACCCTTTGGTACTTGCTTAAGGGTATTGATCATTTCATCAAATAACAGATCTTTATTTTCGTAGTCGTAGTACGGGTATTCTTTGACGGTTAAACCTGCCGCTTCAAATAAACTAATGTGGTTTGCCCAAGTCGGCGTTGTAACCCATACGGTTGCATCTGTATTACAGCGTTTAATAAATTCAGCAGCAACACGAAGTGCGCCTGTACCACCTGGTGCTTGTGCAGTACGAACACGATTAGCCAATAATGCTTGGTGCTCACCAAGTAATAGCTGTTCCATTTTTTGACAGTAATCTAAGTTACCTGCTAAGCCAATATAAGATTTGCTTGTTTCATTTTCCAAACGGAACGCTTCTGCTTTTTTTACTGCATTTAGTACAGGTGTATTGCCGTGCTCATCTTTGTAAACACCCACACCTAAATCAATTTTATTAGGGTTTGTGTCTTGTTTGTAGGCCGCCATAAGGCCAAGGATCGGATCAGTTGGTAATGGTTTTAATACTGAGAACATGGGCTATCTCTTATCTATATTTATGGGTTAGCAATTAAGCTTAGCTTAACATAAAAGCACATCACGTTGACTAGTGTTATTTACACTAGTGAATGAGGAATTTTAATACAACATGCAATTAAAATGGCCAGTACTTTTTCATCAAAAAAATCATTATTAAATGCTTCCGCATCAATAATACCTACGCAATCATTTTGAGCATTAAACAAAGGCAAACACACTTCAGATTTAACTTTAGGGTCACAGGTATAATATTCTCCACCTTGTGCCAAGTATTGCTCTATATTATTAATAATGCGGCCTTTTTGAGATAAAGCCACTTGAACGTTATTGCTTCCTGCAGCAAAGGCTTGTGTAAGCGGAAATAAAGGACGGCTAGGCACGCCATGATAAGCAAGCTTTAATAGCTGTTTACCTTCGTCAGTGTCCGTTGATTGATAAATACCATACCAGTCAACACCCGTTTGCGAGTGCACATAGTTAACAATACTTTGCAGCTGTGCAAGCTTGTCATTGGTATTGCTATCGTTATTTATGAAATCAACAAGGTTGAAAGGTTCATCTTGCAAGTAACCAAATAAGCTGCATGCTCCGCCTTCGCCTAATTCAGGTATTTGATACTGCCAACGAGTTTCTGGCAAAGATGTATGCGCAAGATAATTCTCGAGCTTTTCAAGCTCGGCTGAAATTAAGTTTGCATCGACGCTTAACTGCGCTTGCGTTAAATAAGAAGAAATCATTTGGCCATCCATACATCTAAAGTTTCGAGGATAATAGCATGGATATTTTCGCAGAGCTAGATCAACTTATAGCACATTTCAACTTGGTTACCGCTTGCGTTGTAAGTCACTTTTTCTGCTATTTCTTCAAGCAATGACAGGCCCCGACCAAATTCATTATTACCACTCATTACATCATTTGACTGACTACTAAACCCCCTACCCGAGTCACAAATCATAAAATGGAGGCTAAGTGTATCTGGGCAATAACGTATATCAATGATGATCATGGCATCTTTTAGCTCACTTATTGCCTTTTCACGCATTTCATAAAATTTAAAAAAACCGTCTTCCTGAAGTTTAATCGCAGAGTCTAATCCTAAAACACCATGATCAAGTGAGTTATTGTAAGCTTCAGAAAGGAGTAGAAATATGTTTGAGCGGTGATCATTTAATCCTTCAATTCGACTAAGAATATTTACAATGTCATAGACGGGGTCAGTTTGTTTAATTTGTTTTGAATTTAGGCTCAATGACAAATTAAAAGCAAGCGTTGAGAAAGGTTCTCTGGGCTTTTCTTCCATCGGCAAAGGCAAGCAGTTTAGAAGCACAATGCTTACATCATCTTGTTGCTGTAAGCCTTGTGCAAAATCGCTGACATGAGCAATTATATCCTCACAGGTGATCATAGGCTTACTTTGCAGGGTGGCTATTAAGCGGTCTTCGGCAAAAAAATCATCTTGTTTATTTGTCGTTTCTATTATGCCGTCGGTAGCAAGCACTAAACGCGTATCACTACTGACTTCAAAATGTATTAAGTCGTACTCAAATTCATGTTTGTCTAATATGCCCAGTGCCATATGCTGAGACTCTAGCGTTTTTTTTATATTGCCTTCGCTATCAATCAAATATGCATCAGGTAAGCCACCAAGCCACGCTGATATACTTTTTCCAGATGCACTGAGCTCTACAATAGTCGCCGCACAAAACATGTGCCCTGGTAGCAGGTTATATAGAAGCGTATTTAATTCAAAAGCAATATCATTAACTGCCTTGCCTTTATTTACCATTGTATAAAATGCACGAGATACAGGAAGTGCACCAATAGCAGCTGCTAGACCATGCCCGGTAAAATCGCCCAGCATACAATACAAGTTACCTATTGGACTTTGCGCAACTAAAAACATGTCGCCGTTAAACATAGAAGCGGGAGATAAATTAAAGTCGAGGTGCTGCTTAAAACCATCTTGATTTTCGAGCGAATTATTAAAAATATGCTCAACAATTTCGTGTTCACGCTCAATTTGATTATGGTGATATTCGAGAAGTTGCTTTTGCTGATTCGCTTTTTTACTTAATTCTCGGGTTCTTCTATGCGCTTTAATTTTTGCGTTAAGAATTACTTTATCAAATGGTTTATGAATAAAGTCATCCCCACCAACCTCCAAACATTTTTCAAAACTTGCTTTGTCATCTAAAGAAGTAATAAAAATAATAGGTAGATAAACGTCACTGTGATTATTTTTTATTATTTTGGCGGTCTCAAAACCGTCCATAACTGGCATAATTACATCGAGTAACACAATGTCTATGGGTTCATGTTCGAGGATTTTAATAGCTTCTTGGCCGTTATAGGCCATCGATATTTGATAGCCCTCATCTTTAAGCATTTGACTTAGTAAAATACGGTTTAATGCCTGATCATCGACAATAAGAACATGTGGTGCCATTAGCTAATGTCAAATTTCTTATCGAAGCGCGATATTTGTAGTATTTTTTTAAGCTGTGGCTGGCAATTAGTAATTTCAAACACAGTCACTTTATCTTCTAATGTTTTTTTCATATTTAAAAGCATACCCAGGGCAGAACTATCCATGTAGTCAGTTTCTCTTAAATCAACAATAACTTTATTAGTGCCGTTGTCTATTTGTGCATAGGCTTGGCGAAAAGACTGAACTAAATTAAAGTCAAACTTTCCCTTTATTTGTATTGTTAGCGCTTTTCCATCGGCTGATGTACGAGTAGTTAAATTCATTGATTTCTCCGTTAAATGTATCTTTGACTAAATATAACCTGTTAAAACTATTTAGCAAAAAGAAAAACACACAACAGCAAATTTGCTATCATTTACGCCATTATTTAATACATTTTGACTGAATAAGGTAAACCATGACAGATAGTCACTTAGTATATTCAACAAGCACTGGACGCATTGACCAGCCAAAACCAGAAAAAGAGCTTGATATTAAGCTCTTCAAAGATGGTTTTGTGCGTATTGAGCGTCAAACAAAAGGCCGTAAAGGAAAAGGCGTAATGCTTGTAGTTGGCATAGACCCAAAAGAACATGACTTAAAAAAGTTAGCTAAAACAATAAAAAGTAAAATGGGCCAAGGCGGCGCTGTAAAAGAAGGTATTATTGAAGTTCAAGGTGATGACCGAGATAAATTAAAAGCGATTTTAGAAGGCTTAAAATTTAAAGTGAAAATTGCGGGTGGTTAACCCGCAATTATAAACTACATTACTTTTTAAATGGTACTTCACCCAGCTTAGTATATAAGTCTGGTAAATCAGATTCAGGAATTGGGCGGCTGTAATAGTACCCTTGCACTATAAAGCAGTTGTTATTTTGTAAAAACTCTACTTGCTCTATGGTTTCTACCCCTTCGGCAACGACATCTAAATTAAGCTTTTGAGCCATTGCTATGATAGCGGCTGTAATTTCCATATCATTGCTATCTTCTGGGATATCTTGCACAAATGAACGATCTATTTTGAGTATATCCACCGGAAAGCGTTTTAAATAACTCAGTGAAGAATAACCCGTTCCAAAATCGTCAATTGAAATAGAAATACCTAACGCTTTTAACTGATGAAGTTGTGTAATAGCGGCCTCTACGTTCCCCATTAACATGCTTTCGGTTAACTCTAAATGTAAGCGCTCAGCCGATACACCTGATGTAATAATCATTTTACTTAGGGTTGGCACAAGATTCGAATCTTTAAATTGGCGAGCAGATAAGTTTATAGATACATTATTTTCACGGTTTTGCTCTGTTAATCTCACAACAAAATTACATGACTCCTGTAATACCCACTCACCTAATTCAACAATAAGCCCTGTCGCCTCAGCAATCGGAATAAACTTATCCGGCGGTATTAACCCTTCTGTTGGGTGGAACCACCTTAATAAGGCCTCGTATCCAACAACCTGTTGAGTACGGCTATCGATTTGTGGCTGATAATAAACCACAAACTGGTCTTCTTTTAATGCAATACGCAGTTCGTTTTCAATGAATAAGCGCTCATTTGCGGCCGCATTAAGTTCTTGGCTATAAAAGTGGAACGTATTACGCCCTTTTTCTTTTGCCTCGTACATCGCTAAATCAGCATGCTTTAATAATTGGTCTTCTTCTAGGCTATCGTACGGCGCCATAGTAATACCAATACTGGCACTTATAATGACCTCATTATTGCCCAGCATGATAGGCATACTAAGTGTTTGCTGAATTGTATTTGCCACATCGGTTGCGTGTTCTTGGCTTTCGATACCACTCAATAGTACTGCAAACTCATCACCACCCAAGCGTGCAATAGTATCTTCAGAGCGAAGACGTTTTTTAAGTCTATTTGCAACCTGTATTAATAGTTGATCGCCCGCATCGTGGCCAAGGGTGTCGTTTATGCGTTTAAACTCATCCAAATCAAAGTAAAAAAGTGAAAACGCGTAATGACCGCGTTCTGCAAGTGCAAGAGATTTGCGCAGCTGCATTCTAAAGAAGGTTCTGTTTGCCAAACCTGTTAGCGTGTCAAAATAAGCCAACTGTTCCATTTTGCGTTGGCTTTCTTTAACAAACGAAATATCTTGTGCAGAAGCAACATAACTGGTGATATTGCCCCCCTCTTCACGTATTGGTGAAACGCTTAATGAAACCCATATAGGCTGTTTACCTTTGCTTTCAATTAAGGTATCGCCGCGCCAATAGTTGCGACTACGAAGATCAATATCAATATCTTCAACCAAAATCGCCATATCTGAAGCAACAATATTTAAAAGGGGTGCTCGGGTAAAGTGGCTTTCAGGGTACCCAGTCATTTCTAACATTTTAGGGTTAACGTATTCAATAACAAAGTTTTCGTCAGTTATAACTACACCTGTTCCTGAGAAAGCGACTGCTTTTGATAATCGGTTAGCTGCTTTTTCGGCTATTTCTTTTTCTGAAATTCGCTGGTTAAGTCCGTCAATTAATTTACGAATTTCAATCGTCATATCTTTAAACGAACCGTTAAGCGTACCAATTTCGTCTTTGTTCTCTTCTGGGAATTTAGTATCAAGTTTTCCTTGTCCAAAACTCGACACCGCATAAACAAGTGAATGCAATCGGCGTAACACAAGATGCTGCAATGCTTGATGCAATAACAAGGCAACTAAAATAGCGTAAAGAATAAAGAGGCCAAAAAACTTAAACTTTAAATCTTGCAGTGCAGACAATGTAGAAGAACGCTTTTTATAAACGCCTATATACCAATCTAGCTCATCAATTTTTTGAATATTGATTAATTGTGCCTCATCATTTTGTAAAAATGAGCTGGCATACTCGGGAAGCTTGGTCGCAATTGCTTCACCAATAATTGACTTAAGTTGTGGGTTTACAAACTCGTCCATAACTACTGTTTTGTTATTTTTTCCGTATTCAGCAAGTAATGAAGCACTTAAATCTGGGTGAGCTAATAATTGGCCTTTGCTATCAAAAACGAGTAAGTTTTTTTCTTTGTCTCCTATAGGTAAAAAAGACACGAGTTTATTAAGCGTAATATCACTGCCTGTAACCCCTATAAATTCATTATTCGAATAAATAGGAACCAGTAAACTGATCACCCAATCATGCCATACCCTATCGTAATAAACCTTTGACCATTCTGGTTCTATTGAGTTACCTAAGCTTTCTCGAACATACTTGTAAGTTGAGCCTGCGCTTACCCGAAAATCAGCAGGGGCATTTAACGCCCAATTAGGAGGCGATATCCTAATAAAGTCATCATTCGTAATAAGGTAAAAATTGTAGAAGTCATAAACTAATGTTGGTGAAATAACATCCCAGAGTGCTTCAGAATTATTAAATAGCTGTTTGTAAAAAGGGCTGTACTTTTCTTGTGGTAAAAAAGCGGCGGATAAGCCATCAGATGAAGCGCTTCGAATCGTACCATCACTGTTAAACTGTAGTTGCGCTTTACTGGTTAGATCAATGGGGGAGTTTTTTTGAAATAACTGCTCATTAACTATGTTGTTAGCTTGCTTAGCAATATTTACTTTAGTTTTTATTCGTTCTTTAAATTGCCTTACTAATAAATCGGTCGAGCTTTTTAGTACTTCATGCTCTTCAAAAACCAGCTGTTTTTCCTCTGATTTAAGCATAAAAAATGCAGCACAAACACCCGCAATTAAACAAATTGAAGATATAAGTAACGACAGTTTTACACTTAAAGAGTTTATTCCAAAACGCGATGGAGGGCGTCTATATAGCACAAGCCAACCTTAATTATTAATAATTGTTATTATTTAGCTGTTAATGAAATATACCAGATTCAAATTCATTATTATAAATTTTTTGTAAACTTTATAAAAAAATTACAAAAGTTGAAATAATCAATACTTAAGCACTATGTTAGTAAAGTATGTTATTGACATTACTCCTAACTCTCCATACATTAAGTGCATGAACATATTTAATTCTCGCACTATTTTTTCTTTTTTTAGCTTCTTTATTTAAAGAGGCTTGTCTGTTTGTGAGATAAATCAATCGAATAGTAAAGCCTCCCAACTGGGAGGCTTTTTTGTATACGCTGCGTTTACGCAGATTAATTTTGGAATGAGGAAACCAAAAATGACCAACGATGTTTTAAACACCTTAAGACATGATATAAACGAAATAGATTCTGACTTACTCGTACTGCTAGCTAAGCGACGTCGTATTAGTCACGGCGTTGTCGAATATAAGATTGCGAATAATAAACCCATTCGTGATGAGGCTCGTGAATTAGCATTGCTTGAAAAACTCATTGGTTACGGTAAATCACTCGGCTTGGATGCGTATTATGTAAATAACGTTTTTCAAACAATCCTGGAAGACTCCGTATTACACCAGCAAGCAATGCTTCAAAAAAATCTAAATCCTGATGCTTTAAGTGAAACACATCGTGTGACTTACCTTGGTGGGCAAGGCTCATATAGTCAGTTAGCTTGCCATAAATACTTTAGTCGTCGTCCAGGAAAGCTTGTTGAAATAGGTTGTTCATCGTTTGAAGAAATCACCTCAAAAGTAGAAAACGGACAAGCCGACTTTGGTTTACTTCCCATTGAAAATACAAGCTCAGGGAGCATTAATGAAGTATTTGATTTGCTTCAGCATGCGCAAGTCTCTATTGTTGGTGAAGTAACACACAGTGTTGAACATTGTTTATTAGCTTCACCGGACACTCAACTAGCCCAAATTACAAAATTATTTGCGCACCCTCAACCGTTTGCTCAATGCAGCCGCTTTTTGCAAGGGTTAGGTGATTTACAACAAGAAACCTGTGATTCAACATCCTCGGCGCTTCAATCTGCGCTAAACACACCAAATAGCGCTGCCATTGGATCAGCCCAAGCCGGCAAGAATGTAGGACTCGAAGTTATTAAATCAAACTTAGCTAACCAAAGCGAAAACCACAGCCGCTTTATAGTCGTAGCGCGTAAGCCTTTACATGTGTCGAATCAAATACCAACAAAGACCAGTTTAATTATGTCTACTAAACAACAGGCTGGTTCACTTGCTGATGCACTGATGATTTTTAAGCAACACAAAATAAACTTAGTAAAATTGGAATCTCGTCCTACTCCGGGCAATCCGTGGGAAGAAGTGTTTTATGTTGATTTAGAGGCAAATCTAGCCGACGGCCAAGTAAAAGAAGCGTTAGAAGAACTTAAAGAACATACCCAATATGTCCGCATATTAGGCTGCTACCAAAGTGAAACATTGCAAGCCGTCAGTGTTAATACTTAAATATAAAACTAAAAGGGGCCAGATTCGGCCCCTTTGAGATTGCATTATTAATGTCACAAATTTAGTCGAGTACTTTAGCGTCATTCGCTTTGTTAAGTAAGCTGCGGCTTTGTGTCAGAAAATGCGCAGTAGAGTCTGAAAAATAAGATTTTGCATCGGCAAATGCATCTATTAACGCCGCTTTGTTGCCATTCCTTAATTTTTCGAGTGTTTGTGCAAACGTATCTTGGTATTGAGCCAATAGACTTTCTACATCGTCAAATTGAGCTAACATAATATCTGAATAAAGTTCGGGAGATTGTGCAAACAAGCGTCCCACCATCATTAGTTCTAATTGGTATATTGGCGACGAACAGCTTCGTAACTCTGCCAAAGTATGGCTTTGTTTTGCTAGAAACTGCCCATAAACAAACGTTGTTAAATGTCGCATTACCTGAATTATTTGCATAGCTTCATCGTGTTTTTTAGCATCTAGCTCTACAAGCTGACATCCCCACACTTGTAACTGCTCTAATAGCCCTTTGGCCGCTTGATGATGCCTGCCTTCACAAACCACTACAGTTTGCTTTACCCAATGTGAAATATCTGGGCCAAACATTGGGTGCAAACCGACAACCGGGCCGCTATGTGCAGCCTTTAGCGCTTTAATTGGCGATTGCTTTACTGATGTTATATCAACAAGCAAACACTCTTCATCTAGTTTCGGTAGTTTAGCAACTACAGATTCTAAAGCATTAATTGGTACACTGATCATAACCAGTTTTGCGCCACTCAAAATTTTGTGAGCATCATCTTGCTGATCTTTATCTAGCACTTTAACTTCGTAGCCCGAGCGCATAAATTGCTGCGCGAATAACTGGCCCATTGCCCCCTGCCCACCCACAATAACTATAGGAGAAAGCAATGGCGCTGCACAAGCTAGCTTAGCCTGCTGATTTTGATATGCTTCACGCATCATCCGTCTGAGAATGTCTTCTACTAAATCAGGGCTTACACTTTGGCTAATTGCTTCTTCCCGCCTTGCTGCTAGTAACTCAGCTTCACGTTCTGGTGCATGTAAAGGCGCACCTGTTTGCTGTTTGATTTCACCGATTTTTTGGGTAATACCATTACGTTTAGCTAGTAAGGCAACCAGCTGCGTATCACATTCATCTATGCCTTTTCTCAGCTGGGCTAAATCACTTATATCTGCCACGTTCAATCTCACCATAAAACCAAATATCGTAAATATAAATTTACATAAAGGTAAACTAATCAATACAATAAATACTAACAGGATATGTAAACCGTTAAAAGAGCAGAGCAAATATAGATTAGTAAAAACCGAAGTTGTAGCACAGAGGTAATAGAGAAATAACTCACTGACTGTTAACCAGCTTAACATTAGATTGCAAAGCGTATGCTTAATAAAGTTTTAAAAAATTTGCGCATCGCAAAAAAACGGCTTATAACCACAAAATTTTCAATAACATCTAGGAAAGTTTTGGTTGTTAGAGTAATTAATACCTATTTAATTAATAGAATAATCTACTTGGTAGTTATTAAACCCTGTTGGTAGCACAAAAACTTATTGGTTGTTCTACATCATAATTATTAACGCGATTAGCGTCAGTAATTCCCCCCTCAAACAAGTTAAATATTACAAAACACCTGAACTCTTATTCTAATAAGTGTTCCTTTATAAAAACGAAAACGGGTTGCAATCCGAAGACTGCAACCCGTTTTTTTGCGTTGATAAACAGCGCGTATTAGTTAAGTTTTTCTCTAATACGTGCAGATTTACCAGAACGCTCACGTAGGTAGTAAAGCTTAGCACGGCGAACTGCACCGCGACGCTTAACTGTTACGCTATCGATAAGAGGGCTGTGCGTTTGGAATACACGCTCAACACCTTCACCGTTCGAGATTTTACGAACTGTGAATGCTGAGTGAAGACCACGATTACGCTTAGCGATTACAACACCTTCAAAGGCCTGTAGACGCTCTTTAGCACCTTCTTTTACTTTTACCTGTACAACCACTGTATCACCAGGGCCAAATGCAGGTACGTCTGTTTTAAGCTGCTCTTCTTCAAGCGCTTTAATAATATTTTGGTTTACTTTTGCCATTATGTTTCTCACTTTCCTAGGTGTAACTGTCTTCTAGCCACAAGCTTTTTGGTACTCTTGCTGAAATTCTGCGAGTAATACCGCTTGCTCCTCAGTCAGAGCTAGGTTATGCAACAAGTCAGGACGTCGTAACCAAGTTCTGCCTAATGACTGCTTAAGCCGCCACTTTGCTATCGCTTGGTGATTACCACTGAGCAATACAGCAGGAACCTGTTTGTCGTCCAATGTTTCTGGTCGTGTATAGTGAGGACAATCTAGCAAGCCATCCGAAAATGAGTCTTGCTCTGCTGATTGATTGTGTCCTAATACGCCTGGCACCAATCGCGCTACTGCGTCAATTAGTGTCATGGCTGGTAGTTCACCACCACTCAAAATAAAATCACCAATTGACCATTCTTCGTCAACGTATGACTCTATTATTCTCTCATCTACACCTTCATATCGACCGGCAATCAAAATCAGTTTTTCAGAGTTAGCTAATTCGCTAGCCCCTTGCTGATCAAGTTTGCGCCCTTGTGGGGACATATAAATTACTTTAGCACCGTCGCCTGCCGCTTTTTTAGCATCAAGGATGGCTTTTTCTAATGGTTTAACCATCATTAACATACCCGGTCCGCCCCCGTAAGGACGATCATCTACGGTTTTATGCTTATCTAAAGCATAGTCTCGAGGATTCCAGCAGTTAAAATCGATTAATCCATTTTTTACTGCGCGACCAGTAACCCCTTGTTGGGTAATAGCATCAAACATGTCCGGGAAAAGGCTTATCACCCCTACCCATAATGAACTAGTTTGAGTCATTAAAACCCAGGATCCCAGTCTACGGTAATTTCTTTTACGTCGTATTTAACCTCTTTTATAACTGAGTCAGTTAAAAAAGGAATTAAACGCTCCGATTGACCAAATGCATCTTTACTGTTTGCTTTCACAACCAGTACGTCATTTGAGCCTGTCTCCATCAAGTCATCAACAATGCCTAAGTTATAACCTTTATCAGTCATAACCGACATGCCAATGAGATCTCGCCAATAAAACTCACCTTGCGGGAGTTCTGGTAATTGCGTTGCATCCATTGAGATTTCTGCATGGGTATAAGCCATTGCTTCGTCTCGGTCGTTTACTTGCGCAAATTTAGCGATAAAGCCTTTGTTGTGGCGACGCCAGTCGACCACTTCTAAGGACTGCCATTTACCTTGTTGCCCTATCAACCACGGGCTGAAATCGAAGATCCCTGCGGGATCATCAGTAAATGAATGTACCTTAAGCCAGCCCTTTATACCATAAGGGGCGCCGAGCTTTCCTACGACAATTATTGATGAGGTGTTCTCTTGACTCATGGTTACACTTACGCCTATTAAGCCGCTTTACGAGCGTCTTTAACTAATTTAGCTACACGATCTGAAAGACCTGCGCCCTGACCTACCCAGTGATCTACACGAGATAAATCTAAGCGAAGTTTTTCTTCCTGACCCGAAGCGATTGGGTTAAAGAAACCAACTTTCTCGATGAAGCGACCGTCACGCGAGAAACGGCTATCCGCAACCACAATTTGATAGAAAGGGCGTTTTTTAGCGCCACCACGTTGCAAACGAATAGTTACCATACCGTCCTCTAAATAGATTGACTGTTTTCATTAATAAGATTTACTCCCCAGTATGGGGAGCCGGTGAATTGTACGAGTTTTTAGCAATAACGCAAGTAAGAAGTGAAGCAAAAAGCCAGTTTAGTAGGTTAAACCGTGATCTAGGCTAAAAATTAGAGCTAATGCAGTATTGAGTGCATAAATTATTCAACAAAAAAGGAGCGTTATGCTCCCTTTTTGTATTCATTGTGCTCAAATTAAACACAATGCTTATTCAATTTCTAGAATTTTGGACCGCCGCCACCCATCATACCAGGTGGTAACATCCCTTTCATACCGCGCATCATTTTTTGCATGCCGCCCTTGCCTTTCATTTTTTTCATCATTTTTTGCATTTGCGTGAACTGTTTAAGTAGCTTATTTATCTCTTGTACTTGTGTGCCTGAACCAGCTGCAATACGCTTTTTGCGCGACCCTTTAATTATTTCAGGACGAGCACGCTCTTGCTTTGTCATAGAACTAATAATGGCTTCCATTTGGATAAATGTTTTATCACCCATTTGGCCTTTCACTGCATCTGGTAAGTTAGACATGCCAGGGAGTTTATCAAGCATCGACATCATCCCCCCCATATTTTTCATTTGCTTTAACTGATCAGCAAAGTCATCAAGTGTAAAACCGGCACCTTTAAATACTTTTTCGGCAACTTTTGCAGCTTGCTCTTTATCCACTTTCATTTCAACTTCTTCGATTAATGAAAGTACATCACCCATGCCTAAAATTCGCGATGCAATACGATCAGGGTGAAATGGTTCAAGTGCATCGGTGCGTTCACCAACACCCATAAACTTAATTGGTTTGCCGGTTATGTGACGAATAGATAAAGCAGCACCACCTCGAGCATCACCATCTGTTTTTGTTAGTATTACACCGGTAAGCGGTAGAGCTTCGTCAAATGCTTTTGCAGTATTTGCCGCATCTTGACCTGTCATAGCATCAACAACAAATAGTGTTTCGATTGGATTTATCGCTGAATGAAGATCTTTAATCTCATCCATCATATCGCTATCCACGTGCAAGCGACCCGCAGTATCAACTAGTACCACATCGATAAATTTCTTTTTAGCGTGAGTAATAGCAGCTGTAGCAATATCAACTGGCTTTTGTGATATGTCACTTGGGAAGAAATCTACATCAACTTCCGTCGCTAGCGTTTCAAGCTGTTTTATTGCTGCAGGACGATAAACATCGGCACTTACAACAAGCACTGATTTTTTCTTGCGCTCTTTTAAAAACTTAGCAAGTTTACCCACACTGGTCGTTTTACCCGCACCTTGCAGGCCGGCCATCATAACAACTGCTGGCGGTTGTGCATTAAGGCTTAGCTCTTCGTTTGCTTCGCCCATCGCTTTTTCAAGCTCTTCACGCACAATTTTTACAAACACTTGTCCAGGCGTTAAGCTTTTAGTTACTTCAACACCCACTGCACGTTCTTTAACTTGCTTTACAAAATCGCGAACAACTGGCAAAGCTACATCGGCTTCCAAAAAGGCCATGCGCACTTCGCGAAGAGTATCTTTGATATTGTCTTCTGTTAGGCGGCCACGGCCACTGATATTTTTTAAGGTTTTACCTAATCGTTCTTGGAGATTCTCAAACATGTATCGGTTCCGATAAAACGTTATACCAATTTAATTACGCAGCCGATTTAACTAGCGGCTCGACTAATGATATTGATATTATTAAATTTGAATTAAAAACAGTATACCGTAAATAGTGGCGGACAATACAGTGTTCAAGTGCAGTGAATTAAGTTTCTTTTTTAAGGTCTATTCATTTGCGTTGCTATAAAATACAATGCGTTTGTACTTGAAAGGATTTTTTTTGACTCAAATTAAGTGGCCCAAGCAAAATGCTGATTATCAGTTTAACTATTATCACCAGTATATTTTATGTGTTAGCAACGTCACATGTACTTTCACGGCTTTTTCATAAACAAGGCCCTAGCCAAAAAATAACGGTCATTTTAAGTACTGTTGCTATATTGGCGCATATGCTGTTATTGGTAAATTCGGTATTTCGATCTGACGGACAAGATTTAAGCATCGTAAATGTAGCACTGCTGACTTGTTGGGTTATAGTTGTATCTGTGACTGCCGTGTCGCTTAAGTTCCCAGCTACTTTATTATTGCCTGTGGTGTATGGATTTGCAGCCCTTTTAACTGTTGCGAGCTTGTTTATACCCCATCATATATTACTGCAAAGTGTAGACGTTGAGCTTGGTTTGGTTGCTCATATATCACTTTCCTTACTTGCTTATTGTATTTTGATTATTGCAACCTTATACGGCGTACAATTTTACTTTATAGATAAACGCCTTAAGCGCAAAGACTTCGCTATTGTGCACAGTCATTTGCCTCCACTGATGGTAGTGGAGCGCCAGCTATACCAACTTCTTAATCTTGGCACTGCACTGCTTACAGTTGCGCTCGTTTGCGGATTTGTATTTCTCGATGGCATGTTTGCCAAAGAGTTTATCCATAAAACCATACTTTCGTTGGTAGCATGGGCAATTTTTGTTGTTGTCGCACTTGGCCATATTAAACAAGGCTGGCGTGGTAAACCTGTGGTCATTACCATCATGGTTGCAGCATTTACCCTCACATTGGCCTATTTTGGCAGCCGTTTTGTACAAGAAGTGGTGCTAAACAAGTTTTAACTTGACTCTAGTAGCTCACTCTAGCTTAATACGCATTGATTTATAAAAAAAGGATCCATCGTTGGACGACATATCGACAAGTACCCTGTTTATCTCATTAGGATTATTGGTACTTTTTTCTGCTTATTTTTCTGGTTCAGAAACCGGGATCATGTCAATCAATCGTATACGCTTGCGACATCTTGCAAAGCAAGATCACCGCGCAGCTAAACGAGTCAGTAAGTTACTTAGCCGTCCCGATAGGCTTATAGGTCTCATTTTAATTGGTAACAACTTAGTAAATATAGCGGCGGCTCAAGTAGCCACTATTATAGGTATTCGTTTATATGGTGATTTAGGTATTGCGGTAGCAACAGGTGTGCTTACCTTAGTTGTACTTATATTTGCCGAAGTAACGCCTAAAACACTTGCAGCGCTCTATCCTGAAAAAGTAGCCTTCCCAAGCTCAGTAATCCTTAAAGGGTTACTTAAAATAATGTTCCCGTTTGTTGTAGTTGTAAACTGGCTAACTAACGGCATATTACGTTTATTTGGTATTAGTGCGGCTCAAATTGATGAGCACAGCATGAGTAAAGAAGAATTAAAAACGGTAGTTAATGAGTCAGGTGCTTTATTACCTGCTCGCCACCAGAGTATGTTGACTTCTATTTTAGATTTAGAGCAAGTCACTGTTGAAGACATTATGATCCCACGTAACGAAATTGTGGCAATTGATATAAACGACGATTGGAAAGTAATTAGCCGTCAACTAACACATGCGCAGCATACGCGTGTTTTACTGTACCGTGATAACATTGATGATGCCGTTGGTTTTATTCACTCACGTGATGCACTGCGCCTTTTAACAAAAGAGCAGTTTGACAAACCGTCGCTGTTGCGTGCCGTTCGCGAAATATACTTTATCCCTGAAGGGACGTCACTAAATACCCAGCTCTTTAAGTTTCAACAATCCAAAGAGCGAATTGGTATAGTGGTCGATGAATACGGCGATATTCAGGGATTAGTAACACTTGAAGACATTTTAGAAGAAGTGGTGGGCGACTTTACTACCACTCAAACGCGTACGCCAAGTGAAGAAGTAACTACGCAATCTGATGGCTCGTTTATTGTAGATGGTGGCGCAAACGTTCGTGACTTAAACAAAGAAATGGAATGGGACTTCCCTCTTGATGGTCCTAAAACATTGAGTGGCTTAATTGTTGAATATTTAGAAGATATCCCCGACGCAAATATCAGTTTACGTATTGCGGGTTATCCATTAGAAGTACTCGAAGTAAAAGAAAACATGATTAAGTTAGTTAAAATACAGCCTAAAAAGCGTACTCGCCAATAACAAATAAGGAGCCAATAGGCTCCTTATTCACGCTGTTTTTCGATTACGTAAATAACCGTTCCAACCAACCTTTATCAAGTTCATCCTCACATCGTTTTAATTGCGCACCATAACGGCTCGCTCTGTTTTTTACCTTGTTAGCTACGCTCATGAGCCACTTTTTTTTCTTGTAAGTGCCACGTTTATATCCCCCCCAACCTTCATGATAATTGAGGTATTGAGCGTAAGCATCCCATTTAGAAATGCCGTTTACTTTATGCGTTTTATAAACAAACCATGCCATAAAATCGATTGCATCATCAAAGTCATCTCTATCAGCTCCACTGTTCCCTGTTTCACGAACGTAATCAGCCCAAGTAGGAGTTTTGGCTTGTGAATAGCCATATGCTGAGCTTGCTCTACCTGTTGGTATGATCCACAAAAAGTATTCCATTGGTGGCGCTGCATCGTGTTTAAATGAACTTTCTTGATACATCATGCTCATGAGTACATGTTTAGGAGAGCCCCATTTATCTTGCGCGTCTTTTGCATCAAAGTACCAGTCAGGCTTTTCTTCAAAAATTTTACACAGATCGTTTGGCTGTTTAGGGGGCGCTGTAGCACACCCGGCAAGGGTAAAAGCGAGAGTGAGAGATAAAATAAGTGCTTTTTTGTTCATTTTTTGTGTTCTCACTGAACTTTTATAAAAAGTGTTGGTCGTAGTAATTAATGCAGCTGTATAGCATTGTTTCATCCCTGAATAGTATTTACGCAGCCATATTAGGCTGCGTTTTTTTTGCGTGCATATTGGGTATCAGTTTTTATGAAAGTACTCATCTAAAAACATTGTAAACGACTGCGCATCTGCATCTTCTATACTACGCTGAGCTTCATTTGACAGCTCAACTTGCTGCTCAAGCCACGGCTTTAAAAACTCACTGTAGTCTGTGTTTACGTGGCTTTGCTTATACTTATTTGCTAAGTCTAAGGCAAAATGACCATTGTCTAAACCTGACTCTTTTAGTTTTGCTACATATCGCCCAGAGTAAGTAAGCGAAGGATCATTAACCCATGTGCTCATGCGCTCAATTGTTTCTGAGTAGTAACTAACGCCGTAAGCTTTATCCATCCACTTTGCAACATCTGTTAATTGAGAGAATATTTGATGACACCAAGATTGCAGACTACGCGGAGTATTATTATCATTGAGCATCAACCCTTGCTCTCTGCCCTGATTTACCACCGCATCTAAGTTTTCAGTACTACGAGCTTGTTCTTGCCAATCCATTTGTGGTGAATCTTTTAATAAGCAATACGTTAAAAATACATCTAAAAAGTGAATTTGCTCTATATCGATACCCACTTCACTAAACGGATTTACATCTAGTGCACGAATTTCAACATACTCTATACCTGCCCTTAATAAAGCATCCGTTGGTGTCTCACCACTGTTTGCATTACGTTTAGGGCGAATTGGCGAGTAAAACTCATTTTCTATTTGAAGAATGTTTTTATTTAACTGTTTTGGCTGTTCGCTAGTGTAGTCGTCAATATCACTGTAAATATCTGATGGCGTATTGATAGCTTTTTTCAAACCGGCAACGTATTCATCAAGCGAGTTATACATAACACGCAACGACGATTGTGCACTATTTGTGTACCCTAAGTTACCTAAACGCAGAGCAGTTCCTACCTCTAAATATAAGGTGCCTTTACCTAACTTTTTAAATGGTAAATCTGTTTTTCGACCTTGCAAAAATGAGTTACACAGTGCAGGCGATGCGCCAAACATGTAACTAATAAGCCACAGCTCACGTTTAAAGTTTCTTATCAGGGATAAATAACCATCAGATATAAAATCTTGCAAGCTCACATTACTTTGCTTTAACGAGTGCAGAGACTTCCAAAGTGACTCTGGAAAAGAGATATTAAAATGCACACCAGCAATAGCCTGCATCATACTGCCGTATCGATTTTTTAGCCCTTCACGGTAAAGCGTCTTCATTTTACCTATATTTGAGCTACCAAACTGAGCAAGTACAATGTCGTCTTGATGATTTATAAAACAAGGCATACTGATGGGCCAAAGCAGTTCATCACCCATATTTTCAAGCGTAAATTTTTGAAGGTCGCGCAGCTGCTTCAGGGTCTGTGTTGATGACTCGCTAACAGGCGTAATAAACTCGAGTAAAGACTCCGAAAAATCAGTCGTTATGTGCCCGTTAGTTAATGCACTCCCCACCCCTTTTGGATGACCTTGAGAAGAAATAGCACCGTTACTTTGAATTCTTAGCGACTCGCGTTCAATGCCACGCTTAATGCCCTTAATTGCGTTTTGGTGTTCACCAGTTGATAACGCGTTAAGCGCATTTGTTAGATCATGTGTTGTCAAAAATATTTCCTCAGGCCACGTGGCGTAATCATTCGGTTATGGGGGCTAATTACCGATTACTCAAGATTAAATTGTTAAGAACAATATAGTTTTTTCAATTAGTCCTCATATCCATGATTTGAGCATACGCTTGATATAACTATCTTCATGCAATGATGTTGTAATCTTGCCATTGCTATTCACTTTATACAATTGCTTTACGTAGCTATTTGCTAATATAGCAGTATTAAACCAAGCTGTTCAAAAGACCTGTAATTACTAATAAACAATTCAAATTTTATTTGGTAAACATTGTTAACTTAAAAAAACTTGATACAGATCAATAAAGCATTAGATTTACCTTAAATATAAATATAAACGAGCTGTAATTTTGCTTTGTATAAATAACTGAATATACTTCAATTAATTAAAAAGGATGATAGTGAATGCAATGCACAGTAATAAAACACTAATTAATGAAGAAGTTCTCTTTGATGAGTCACAAGAGCTTGTTTCTACAACCGATCTACGAGGTGTTATTACCTACGCCAATACAGAGTTTTGCACCGTTGCTGGTTACTCAATACAAGAGCTTGTTGGCAAAAATCATAATATAGTTCGTCACCCAAATATGCCCAAAGCGGCGTTCAAAGAAATGTGGGAAACATTAAAACAAGGTCACTCTTGGCGTGGTATGGTAAAAAACCGCTGTAAAGATGGTCGCTACTATTGGGTTGACGCTTTTGTTACCCCAATTTTTGAACATGGTCAGCTCGTTGGTTATCAATCAGTAAGAACAAAGCCAAGCCAAGCGCTTAAAGATAAGGCGCAAAGCTTATACGATACACTTAATGCTAAAAAATCGTTATTTAGTATTCGTGAGCAAACAGGAGTAAGGCAAAGTATCACCATCGCGTGTGTGTTACTTTGGTTAATAAGCTCTGCGGTATTTGGCCCAATAGCCATTACTTTGCTTAACGTTATTGTTTGTGTATTAGTAGTCGCCCTAAATTACGATGAGCTTGTTGCAACCCCAAAAATATTACGTGAGCATAAAGCGAAATCAGATTCTGTTTCTCGCTATATTTACAGCGGCACCACAGCCCACAGCGTGAGTGACTTCAAAGAACAACTGCTAAATGCAAAATTACGTACGGTGCTTGGCCGTATGAAAGACTCAACTTATAACTTTAATAGTATTGCGACTAATTTAGACAAACAGTCAACGCTTACCGAAAAAGGCATTGCCTCTCAGGGAGAGCGTTTAGAACAGATTGCATCTGCGATGACACAAATGGGATCGACCATTGGCGAAATTTCAGTAAACACAGCTGAAACCGCAGATAAAGTTAATGCAACACACAGCAGTTGCTCTGAAATTAAAATACACATTGCCGATAACAGTAATATGATCTCAGATCTGGCCGTTCAAGTTGAGCATGCAGCAAGCACTGCAAGCAGTTTGGCGTCAGAAGCTGATAAAATTGGTCAAGTAATGAGTGAAATAGAAGGCATTGCAGATCAAACAAACCTACTTGCACTTAACGCAGCAATAGAAGCAGCAAGGGCTGGTGAACACGGAAGAGGGTTTGCTGTCGTTGCCGATGAAGTAAGAACTTTATCGTCTCGTACACAAAGTGCTACAACACAAATTCACAGCTCAATAAAAGAAATACAAGATACCTTATTTAGCTGGTCAAAAGTGATGCAAGATACTAAAGAACAGGCAGATAATTGTGTAAATACCACAGAAAAAACGCAAGTGGAACTGGAAGGTATTTTTTCTCAAATTAGTGAAATATCGCATTTAGCCATTCAAATATCGTCTGCAGCAGAAGAGCAACAAATGGTGAGTAACGATATCAGCAACAATGTGACTGATATTAAAGCCTTTGGCGATAACAATTTGAGTTTAAGCTTTGAAGTAGCTAAAGGTGCAGCAGAACTGGTTGAAGGCTCACGAAAAGTAAATGACCTACTTTTAACTTTTAAAGTATAAACATTATAGGTTAAAAAACCGCTTAGTTTCAGGAGATAAGCAACTAAGCGGTTTTTATAATTATTTACCGGCTAGTAAATACTAACCCATCACTGCCAGCATCAATAACAATGACACATCCCGGAATATAATCACCATTAAGTAACTTTTGCGCCAACGGATTTTCAATTGTTTGTTGAATGGCTCGTTTTAATGGACGTGCACCATACACAGGATCAAATCCACTTGCAGCAATAGTGTCGAGAGCTGCGTCGCTAATTTCTAATAAGTACCCCATCTCAGTTAAACGTTCACGTAACTTCATTAACTGAATATCAGCAATCTCTTTAATGTGCTGATTCGCTAGCGGATGAAATACCACAGTTTCGTCAATGCGGTTTATAAACTCAGGTCTGAATTCACTGATCAATACATCCATTACTTTTGATTTTAGTGTTGCGTAATCATTATTACCCGCCTGCTCTTGAATAATATCTGAACCTAAATTTGAGGTCATGATGATTACGGTATTTTTAAAATCAACAGTACGCCCTTGTCCGTCGGTTAACCTGCCGTCGTCGAGTACTTGCAATAAAATATTAAACACGTCGGGATGTGCTTTTTCTATTTCATCAAGCAATATGACCGAATATGGCTTACGACGAACAGCTTCTGTTAAGTAGCCCCCTTCTTCATATCCTACATAACCAGGAGGCGCTCCCACTAAACGAGCAACAGAATGTTTTTCCATAAATTCAGACATATCAATGCGTACCATGGCATCTTCTGTGTCAAACATAAACCCAGCAAGGGCTTTAGTCAGCTCTGTTTTACCTACGCCTGTTGGCCCTAAAAACAAAAATGAGCCAATCGGTCGGTTAGGATCAGCAAGCCCAGCTCGGGAGCGACGAATCGCATTTGACACTGCCACAACGGCCTCGTCTTGCCCTATTACTTTACTATGCAGTTTATCTTCCATTTGCAACAGTTTTTCACGTTCACCTTGCAACATGCGTGACACTGGAATACCTGTCCACCGAGAGAGTATTTCTGCAATTTCATCTTCGCCTACTTGGTTTTTAAGCAGCGTCATGTCTTGCATTTCAGCTTGTGACGCTAAATCTAACTTGCGTTCAAGCTCTGGAATACGACCATATTGCAACTCAGACATGCGCTGTAAATCACTTGCTCTGCGAGCAACGTCTAAGTCGAGTCGAGCTTGCTCAAGCTCAGCTTTAATTACTTGCGTACCTTGCAGTGATGCTTTTTCTGCATTCCAAATTTCATCGAGTTCGCGGTATTGGCCGTCAAGATCGGTTATAAGCTCTTGCATTTCACTGCGGCGCTTTTGACTCGCCTCATCTTTTTCTTTAGCGAGAGCATTATCTTCAAGTTTTAACTGAATAATGCGGCGTTCAAGCTTGTCCAATGACTCAGGCTTCGAATCAATTTGCAAACGAATAGAAGAGCCGGCTTCATCAATTAAATCTATTGCTTTATCAGGTAACTGACGGTCGCTAATATAACGATGCGATAACTGCGCGGCAGCAACAATTGCAGGGTCGGTGATTTCAACTGAGTGATGCAGTTCATAACGTTCTTTTAAACCACGCAATATTGCAATAGTGTCTTCAACTGAAGGCTCTTCGATTAATACTTTTTGAAAACGGCGCTCAAGGGCTGCATCTTTTTCTATGTATTTACGGTATTCGTCTAGTGTGGTTGCGCCTACACAATGCAGCTCGCCACGTGCGAGCGCAGGCTTAAGCATATTGCCTGCATCCATTGCGCCATCGCTTTTACCTGCACCCACAATGGTATGAATTTCATCAATAAATAAGATGACTTGGCCTTCTTCTTTTGCCAACTCGTTTAAAACCGATTTTAAACGCTCTTCAAATTCACCTCTAAATTTAGCACCAGCAACCAAGGCTCCTAAATCAAGTGACAGTACGCGTTTATTTTTTAATCCCTCTGGTACTTCACCATTAATAATACGCTGCGCTAAGCCTTCTGCTATGGCGGTTTTACCAACCCCAGGCTCGCCAATAAGTACCGGGTTGTTTTTAGTTCTGCGCTGTAATACCTGGATAGTACGGCGTATTTCGTCGTCTCGACCTATAACAGGGTCAAGCTTGCCTTGCTCTGCGCGTTCGGTTAAATCAATTGTATACTTTTCTAAAGCTTGACGCGTTTCTTCCGCATTCGGGTCGTCAACCTTTTGACCCCCACGGATTGCTTTTATGGCGCTTTCTATTTTTGTTGCAGTGATATTAAGCGATCTCAATATATCCCCAAGCGGACCTTTGTCATCGCACGCAGCAAGAACAAATAACTCACTAGAAATAAATTTATCTTTGCGCTTTTGAGCGTACTTATCACATAAATTTATAAGCGTAGCCATATTATTAGATAACTGTACATCGCCCCCAACCCCTTCAACTTTGAATAGCTTTTCTATTTCTTGGGATAACTTTGTATTAAGCTCGTCTGCACTGACACCTGTTTGAGCAAACAGTGCACGAACGCTTGAGCCGCTTTGCTGGAGCAATGCATACATTAAATGAACGGGTTCAATAAATTGATGGTCGCGACCAAGGGCCAGCGATTGCGCATCAGAAAGCGCAGATTGAAATTTACTTGTAAATCTATCTAAACGCATGGGGGTTACCTATTAAAAAATCTAATTGATTAATAAATGGGTATGTTGCACGATTTGTTCAAGATGCTAAAGAAAATATATTCGTTAAATTGTTAATTACTTGCGCCAGATCAAACTTGCCATACGCCCTGTTTGTCCATCGCGACGATAAGAAAAAAATAAATCAGGTTGAGATACAGTGCAATATTCGCCGCCAGTAATATTTTTAACGCCAAGCTGGGTTAATAAAATATGTGCGATACCATAAATATCAGCAAGATACTTATTATTTGGCTGTAAATTAAATACATCAGCAAACTGCGGGGATTGATTGTTAAATAACTCAAATACCTCGGCGCCTACCTCAAACTGTTGCGCTCCGATTGCGGGTCCAAGCCATGCGTAAATTTTATTTTTAGGAGCAGTAAAGCATTTAAGTGTATTTTGGATAATGCCTCGTTCTAACCCTCGCCAACCGCCGTGAATAGCCGCCACCTCGGTCCCATCATTACTCGCAAGCAATATAGGTAGGCAATCAGCAGTCATTATAGCCAAGGGTTGGTCAACTAAACGCGTATAGAGTGCATCGGCATCATGTAATTTATTAAAATCAAACTTCTTATCAACTGTAATTACATTTGCACTGTGTATTTGATTCAGCCAGATAGCTGGCTTTGGGAGGATATTATTGAGTACTAAGCGATTTTGTAATACATCAGCGTGGCTATCATTAACATGAAGCCCCAAATTTAAACTATTGTATGGGGCCTTTGACACACCGCCTTCACGTTTAGTACTTAAAGTACTTACATTGTGGAGGCTTTGCCATGGTGCTGATAGCAACTGCATTATCTATCGATATCTGGGTTAGCCTGTGTATCTTCACGAAGTGCTAACGTCATTTCTACCATATCATCTGGGATAGGTGCTTGCCATGTCATCATTTCGCCCGTAATTGGGTGCGCAATACTTAATTTTACTGCATGTAAGGCTTGGCGTTTAAAGCTACGAAGTAACTCAAATAACTGCGGTGTTGCACCCTTTGGTGGACGCGGACGGCCATTGTATGACTGATCGCCAATTAGCGGATGGTTTAAATAAGCCATATGTACACGAATTTGGTGAGTACGGCCCGTTTCTAAACGCAAGCGTAAACGCGTATGCGCACGAAATTTTTCAGCAACACGGTAATGCGTTATAGCAGGCTTACCCATTTCATGCACTGCCATGTGAGTACGCTGTGTTGCATGGCGGCCAATTGGTTTTTCAACCATTCCACCAGCGGTCATAGTCCCGTTACAAAGCGCTTCATACTCACGAGTGAAGTTTTCGCGTTTTTGCAATGCTTTAACAAGGTGTGTTTGCGCCTGAATTGTTTTAGCAACAACCATTAAACCTGTTGTATCTTTATCTAGTCGATGAACAATACCCGCACGAGGCACATTTATTATGTCAGGGTAATGGTGCAATAATGCATTAAGCACAGTGCCATCTGGATTACCCGCACCAGGATGAACCACTAATCCCATCGGTTTATTAATAACTAAAATATGGTCATCTTCATAAACAATGTTTAAGTCGATATTTTGTGCAAGGTATTCACGCGGTGCTTCAATGGTTGTTTCAACATTTAACACTTCGCCGCCTAACAATTTTGTACGCGGTGTGTTTAATATTTCGCCATCAACGGTGATTTTATCATCCAAAATCCACGTTTTTATACGTGAACGTGAATAATCAGGGAACAATTGCGCTAATACTTGGTCTAGACGTTTACCACCTAAGTCGGTTGGAACCTCGGCTTGAAGAGAAATTTGCTCTGTCATTCGTAACTTTACCCAATTTACCAGTGCAAGCTTTGCTCGACTGGGTTAGAATCGCTTTTAATAAAAGCATAATATAATACGTATAGTTTACTCGGTTTTACCGACTTGGCCTAGCCGAAGACATCGAAGGTAACAAATAAAATGATAAATAAAATAGGGAAACGTGCATTTGCCATCGTTTTTTCAGTTTCGGTACTTAGTTTAGGTGCCTGTTCGTCAGCACCTGACCAAGAAGACATTCAACGCGTACCAAATAGATCAGCACAAGCTTTATACGAAGATGCAAAAGAAACGCTAGATTCAGGCTTATATGCCCGTGCAATTGAGCTTTTATCAGCGATTGATTCGCGCTACCCATTTGGGCCATTCTCAAAGCAAGTGCAAATGGATTTAGTGTACGCTCACTACCAGTCGGGTAACACTGAACAAGCATTAGCAACTATTGACCGCTTTATTCGTTTGAACCCAAATCATAAAGATCTAGATTACATGTATTACATGCGTGGTTTGGTAAATATTAAAGCAGACAAAAATGCGTTCCAAGAATACTTTGGTATTGATAGAGCAGACAGAGATGCTAACAGAACACGCGTTGCGTTTACTGATTTATCAACACTTGTAAAACGCTTTCCACAAAGCGGTTACGCGCCCGAAGCAAAACGTCGTTTAGTATGGTTACTTAACCGTATGGCACGTTACGAGCTAAAAGTAGCCACATACTACTACGAGCGTGAAGCGTACTTAGCCGCAGCTAACCGTGGTAAGTTTGTTGTTGAACACTACTCGCAAAGTAGTTACTTGAATGCAGCACTTGATATGATGCAAAAAAGTTATGAAAAGTTAGGTTTAACCGAATTAAGCCAAAACGCAAAAAAAGCCCAAGCGCTAAATAAAAGAACACAGTAAATACAAAAAAGGCGCTTTTAAAGCGCCTCTTTAATGTCTGAGCTTTTTTAAACTTAGTTTAAATTGCGTCTTCATCTTCTTCTGCGGTACGAATACGAACTACACGCTCAACCTCAGTGACAAATATTTTACCATCACCGATTTTTCCGGTTTGCGCGGTTTTTACAATAACCTCAATAGCACGGTCAACACTTTCGTCAGCCAATACGATATCAAGCTTCACTTTAGGTAAAAAATCAACCATATACTCAGCACCACGATAAAGCTCTGTGTGGCCTTTTTGTCGACCAAAACCTTTCACCTCACTGACTGTCATACCGTTAATGCCCACTTCTGACAACGCTTCGCGTACGTCATCAAGTTTGAATGGTTTTATAATTGCTTCTATTTTTTTCATGTTAATTACTTTTTAAAGCTTTAGATGCCACGATTTTAGACAATCATAAGGTTCATAGCAAACAAAGCAATTGAATTACGGTGATAAATTAATCAGCCATGATATAATTTTGGGCATATAAGAATCGTAATATAAAAATTAGCTGTAAATGAGATCGTTATGAAAATTAAACAATCAGGATTCACACTTTTAGAATTAATGGTAACCGTCGCAATTGTTGGCATTATAGCGTCTATCGCTTTTTGGAATAGCAGCGACATGTTAGAAGAAAATCGTGCTGAAAACTTTTTACTAGAGCTGAAAAGAAATATTAGTTATGCCCGCTCACAAGCGGCAAGCACCGATGAAATAGTTGTAATATGCGCAGCGCAACACGGCGAAGTAAAAAACCAAAACGACACTATGCAATGCCGAAATAAATGGGACAAAAATAAAATTATTATTGTTTTTATCGACTCAGATAACAGTGGTAACTACAACAGCTCTACAGACTCTTTACTACGGGTAATGGAAAAAATTAGCCTAGAAGATAAAGTTAAATTTACAGGCAACTCAAAACGGTTACGTTTTAATACAAGCGGTCGAATTACAACAAACCCAGGGGAGTTTGTTTTTTGCCCTAATAATGGAACAGATAACAATAAAGCCCTTAGCGTTTCTCAATCTGGCACAGCGTTTTACTTAGGTGATAGCACAAAAACATGCGGTTAAAAAATAACCAATTTATCTTGTCATATTTTTTTCATTTACTAAACTAAATTAACGCTTATTAATTTAGGACTTCAGGGATGAGGTTATCAATATCGAAAAGTAAAGGGATCACGCTTCTTGAACTTATGATTACACTGGCTGTTGTAAGCATAATCAGTCAAATATCTATGTGGTACTATCCTGATTTTCTAGCTAAAAACAGGCTAGAAAATCATGTAAGCCTGCTGCATCGCACAATAAATTATGGTCGTTTGTATGCTATTGAAAACGCGACTTACGTTACTCTTTGCTCGTTAGACGAGGGTGAATGCTCAAAAGATGAGTGGGATGGGCAAATGTCCTTATTTATCGACAAAGATAAATCAACGACATTAGATGATGATGAGCTATTACTTAGTACCTTTGAAAAGGTTCATGATGCTGACGCGCTTGAATACCCTCGCACTGCAATTACTTTTCGCCCTGATGGTTCATTAAACGGTTTTCAAAATGGGACGTTTATTTACTGCCCAAATGAAAAAGCCAACCTAGAAGGGTTGGCTTTATCGGTAAGTCAAACGGGCAGAATACGGATTAAATCAACCGATAAATGCCAAAAAAATTAAACTCAACGGCCCCAGCAATAGTCAATATCTGAGTTACCTTTGGCACCTTTAGCGCCCTTTAAACCTGTGTCGGTAATAGATAACTCCTTGCAGTCGTTATCACCTTTTACAGCACCTGCAATTGGCTTTGCTTTTATAGTAAATGCATTGCCATCAACTACATCAATAGATAATTCAAAATGCCCATTTTCGGTTTTATTTTGAAGCCCTAAGTCTGCAAATGTTTCTGTGTATTCACGGTTATCTACAAAGAATTGCTCTTGTTTATTTGCCGTATCTAAAAGTGCTGCAGCAGCTTCCGCTCTTGATGCTCGTTTTACATATTCTGTGTAATTGGGCACTGCAACCGCTGCTATAATGCCAACAATAGCCACCGCTATCATCAGCTCAATCAAGGTAAATCCTCGTTGCTTATTCATTTTTATTCCTTAATTTCCAACTTCATCATTTTCTTCACGCTTATAGATATACGTTTGTTGCGTTCTAAATCCAAAGCCTAATGTATTATCAGGGTTAACAAGCTGTACTTTACCATCAACTACATTTAAACCAGGGCCTGTGATCTCAACTGGCCTCATTGGGTTTTGTGCATTTTCTCCTTTAATACCCGGCCCAATGAGATAAAATTGGCTTTCTTGTGTTACAGATAGGGTTGGGTTGTCATCGCACTTACCATCGCCATTACCATCGGCACATGAAGGGCCTTCTCCAAAGTAAAGTTGCGGTGTATCAGGTACATCATAACTGGTTGAAAATTTCAGGTCGTCATACACTTTTGTCCCGTAATGCAGGTGGAAAGCATACAATGAGCCCCCCCCGCCACTGAGCGAACATTGATTCTCTGTTGATGTTTCTGATGCTGGAGTAAAGCTAGTAAAGTACGCAACACCACCAACAACAGTTGAAGCGGCAAGTGACTTTTCACCAGTGCCTAACTCGTAACGCCAGCCATTAAATTTTGCTAAGTCTATTTCTAAATCTACAAAATCGTCCACATCATCAAGTGCATTACCAAACGGGTCTGAATTCATGAGCATTAAATCATCTGGTTTAATGGTGTCTGGTGCGTTTGATTTAAACGTTTGTGTGACAGTGTTTTCATCTCTTATCATAAACAGTTGGTCTTGCTCATTTGTACCGGTTGGTTTAGAGCGGTTACCACTACCTATAACTATTGCATCATACGGTGTATCCAGACGTGTAATCACTTTTTTACCGTTGATCGTCGTTTCTGATACTTTGCTGTAAATAGTACGCGCAACCAGTGGCTTGTAAAAAAAGCGCCTGTCTTCTGTTGCTTTGTTACTGCCAAGTTCTGCCAGTTTGAAATGACTAAAATCATTGGTGTTTGTACCGGGCATATCTATACGCCACACATCACCGCCTGTATCGGCTGCGTATATTCTGTCTATGTAGCCATCATAGTCAGAGTCTAATGTAGTAATATCGGCAGCAATGCTGTGCTCGCCCTTAAACCCATTAATGCTAGGTGTCAAAGCCCATACTCTTTTACCAGTTTCAGCCTCAACAATATATATACCTCGGCCAATACCATCATTACTTCTAATAGCCTCATCTTTATTTATATCGTAGCCTGCTCCAAATATAAGTAATGGTTTATCACCAAATGCTTTAATATAGGCTATCTGTGGCTTAGACCACGACTGACCTAATTCTTTGAAATCTCCTTTACCGCCTTCAATTGGGTTATCCCACAGCTTTTTAGGCTCATCTGGATTAGTAATATCAAGCGCATAGTAATTTTCACCACCGCGGCGCATACCTGCAAACGCCCACACTTTGTCGTCCCCGCTGGCGTCGATAATGCCATCATTTAATCCATCGCTGTTTAGGTTTTTATTACTAAAATAAACACTAATGGGTCCATCCATACCATAAACTTTTGTATCAGCTTGGTTATTCCTAAGCGGCTCAATAATGTCGTATAAGGCTGAAGGAATAAATGCCCAGCTTTCACTCACACTGGTATCAGAATCTTTAAACATATGTAAAAAGCCTGCATTAGTGCCAATTAAAACCCTGATATCATCGTTACCATAATCAATGGCTACAGGTTTTGAATGTAAAGGGTCGCCAAATATATCTTTACGCTGATCTACACTTGACCCATCACCATCTTCATCGTCTACATCTATACCCATAGCCCATTTAATATCCTTGCTCGATAAGCTAATCGGGTTATCGTCAACCAAATCAAGAATATCTGTTACAGTACTTGTATTAAACGTAATAACTTGTCCTTGATTCTCTGTGTATAAGTTACGGCTGTCTGAATCAAGATTAGTTAAATGAAGATTTACCCCACCTTGGGCCACTAAATTACCATCGGCAGCTTCACCGCTAGGTAACCAAAACGTTTTGGCACTTTCGTCAATCAGTCCATTTTCATCAAGAGCCTGGTTGCCCGTTGAGTCAACAATTCGACTGCCCGATACTTTTAATTTCTTAAGGTTACCACGCCAACGTGCACCGGTTTCAGGATAAAACATTGCAAAGTAAATAGCGTCGCGGCTTCGGGTTTGATCTACGTTGTTACTTGCCACAGAAGGAGATGAAAAGCTGTCGTTTACCTCTCTAATACGAGAAATTGTATTTTTGAGTGCTTCAGACAAAGCTTCAGATGTTCGAGCTTCTAAATATTGTCCGCCACCAACAAAAGCCGCTCCCTCTAGTAGCTTAATACCGTCTTCACTCATACCTGTACCAAAACCAATGGTATACACTCTACCCGTATCTAAAACATCGCTAGTGTCTGTGTATAAATCTACCTTTGTGTTGTTGGTGCCATGAATAATTTTAGATAAAGCCACTAAATAACTATTTGAATAGTCACCATCAACAAAAGGAATTGAGTCGTCAAATATATCATTGTGAACATTTCTTATTTGATTATCACGGCCACTATCATTCGTAGGGTCGCCATCTGTCATTAATATCAAATTTATTGAGTTGTCACACCTTAAAGGATCGCCTGAATTTTTTTTAAAGGGCGACTTATAGTTCCCGCTTGCATCTGCGCTTTTATCCCGATTATTTATACCATTTGCAAAATCGAGACTTGCACCTGTTATATAACGGTATGCCTCCCAGAGAGTCTCTGTTATTGGCGTTGAACCGCTTGCTGGCAAGTCATCAATTTCTTTTAATATATTTGATTTGCTAGCACCAGACCTTGCAAGTACATAACCTCCAGAGTTTCCGTTAAAACGCATTAAACCAAAATCAATATCATCGTTATCATTAACTAGTTGTGTGATCGCATTTTTAGCGACTAAAAGTCGGCTATCTTCACAAATAGCTTGAGCAAATCCGTTAACCGATTTGTAGCACTGCTGTGTGTAATTAAAATAAGGCTGACTTTTAAAACAATCTGATTGATAAAATTGTCCATTTTGGTAGCGACGATAACACTGCCCACCATCAGTCACATCCCAAGCCATACTGCCTGACGTATCAAATATCATTAATACTCTTGGGTTTTCATCAGTTTCTACATTATGGTTTACATATAACTCAATGTCTTCTGCACTTGCTGTTGCACTGACCGCCAAGCCAAGTAATGCCGCTAGCACTTTATTTAATTTAAAACTCATCTTAAATTCCCTTACTCATACTAGCCATTTCTTGTGCTACACCCGTCACAATTGTGAGTGAGTGCTTCGCTTTAGAACCATATTCAACAGTTGTAGCAACCTGTAACATGTTGCACGATATACCCGCGGTAAAGTTAAAACGCCTTGGGCACTCTAAATCAAGCGCTCCTTTGTTTAGGTTAATCATTTTACTTTGCATATCGCCATGTGTTGCAATCGTCATACCTTCGCCATTATCACCTGAGTGATGTGATACTTCATCCGGCGTTAAAAAAAACTGGTTTGCAGCTCCTTTATTAGCCTCATCAGAAATCATTCTTTGCACTTCACCAATCAGTTCATTTTCAGCGACTTCTCGCTCTTGCGCTGCATTTGTAATTTTAACGTCAATACTACTGCTGCTCATAAGTGTTACAGCAATACCGGTAACGGCTATAACCATGATCAATGCTGTAATAAGCACAACACCCTGCTGCTTGTTAGGTGAGTTTTTTAAATACGCCATAAGTTTGATCCAACGTTGTTTAATCGAATAGTGGTAGTAAATACGGTGCGTCTGTAACTGTCGTTAAATGTTAATTGACGCTTATTATCGTCTTCGCCCAAGGTATACGTTTGGTTTTTTATTTTAAGCCCCGGATCTTCTTGTAAAGCTCTTATCAATAAGAATACTTGAACAGTTAAAATACCCTTTCGGTCTTCCCAGTCTGAATGTTCCATATCGCTGATACTTTTATAGGTATCAATGCGGCTGTCACTATTTGTGTCGAGACCAAAAACAAAACGCATATTTTCTACGCCTTCCATGATTGTCTCTGTAGAAATATTGCCGCCCACCAAGCGTTTTCTCATCAATGCGGGAACGGTAATATTTTTATTATTAACTTTATAGGTTTGCTCAGAAACATAATAAACATGGTGGCTATAGGGCCAAACAGTTGCATTAATATTTAGCGCACCAGCATTAACCACGCCGCGCACAAATTGCGCTCTTTCTTGCTCAGCAACAAAGTAATTTTGACCCGCTTGGGTTTCGTTTCCTGCAGCTCCTACTGTTAAACGATTTCCCTGTAAAAACTTAAGCTGTAAAATATCTGTACTTTTTACAGGGTTACTCACACAGTTAAGTTCTTTAGACTCTTCAGCAACCTTTGCATAAATAGTTCTAAAGTTAGTGGTAGACGCTAAATCAGGAAAACTCCCATTATTAGCCCCTTCAAAACAATCTGGTGCAGGGGTTGTTGCTGAAGCCCTTGTGGTGTTACCTGCGACAAATGAGTCATCGTAGTATGTGCCCCAAAACCCAATTTGTTCTATATCTCGATGCATAATATTAATAGCAAGACGCGCAGACTCTTGGATCTCACCGATGGTCATGGTGTCTTTTGTGGTTACTTTCATACCAATGTAGGTAAACATAACGCCACCAAGAACTAAACCACCTATAAAAAGCGAGATCATCATTTCTACAAGGGTAAACCCTTTTTGCTTCATGCTTAGCTCCTTAAGTAAATGTAACTAGTTAAAACAACTAAACGACGCTTTTTGTCTGATTCGCCACACTCAATCGCAGCTGTTGCATCATTAGCTGTAAACTCTTGCCTACCTTGCCATGAAATAATCACTTCTAAGTTAAACGCTTTACCACCTGACCCACCAACTGCCGTTGGCGTAATACACACAGTTGCATCATCTAAGGCACCTGTGTTCTCTCGCGCTCTGATTGCTCTTTTCCATTGTTCTAAATCTAAAGCCGCCACTTGCGCTGCACTACAGCTTGCACTGAAACAAGTTTGAGACGTTGATGTGGAGGTTTCACTGTTAAATGTTTTAGCATAAAGCCCAGCTAATTGCGGTGTATCATTTGCACGAATGCGCTGAATAATGTCGTTTCCAAGCGCAACAGCTGCAGCTCGCTGCATAGAATCAAAGCTTGCTTGCTTAGCCTTAGCTTGCAAAGCGACGGCCCCCAATAAGCCAAAGCTTAAAATAATAAATGCAATGAGTACTTCAATTAGTGTGAAGCCTTTTTGAAATTTTGTTTGAGACGATTGCATACCAAAACCAAATAAAAATTATCTGATTATAAGTTTATGACATTAAAATTTAGATTCAATACTTACTAGGATGAGCGGTAGGATTTGTTGATAAACGGTTAACAACTAGACTTTTAATATATTTTTAACTGCTTTTAGTTCCCGTCGACTTACGGCCAACGGCTCTGTGCAACCAGCAAGTTCAATAGTATGTAAACCAGCACGTTGTGTTTTTAAACACAGCAGTTTATTTTTATTTACTAGGGTGTTTCTATGAATTCTTAACAATTGAGCTGGGTAAAGTAGCTCTAACTGTTTTAAACTTTGTTCAACAAAGGCTTCTCCACCTTCAAAAACCATATTCGTGTATTTTTCCTGCGCATTAAAATAGAAAATATTTTCAAGATCTACACTTTTTATCACCCCTGCTACCTGATAACTAATTTTAGGTGATTGCTGCTTTTGTACATGCGCTTTATTTATACGCCCTAGTTGTTCTAGTACTTTAGCTAAAGACTGCTCGGTAACCGGTTTAACTAAATACCCTGCAGCACTTAACTGCAGTGCATCCAATGCATGTTCAGGGTGAGCTGTTATAAATACTATTGCTGGCGGCAAAGCCAAGCTGTTAAGCTCATACGCAACTTGCAGGCCATTAATACCGGGCATATCAACGTCTAAGAAAATTAAATCGGGATTATACTTGTTAGCAAGCTTCAACGCTTCATTACCATTTGCCGCTTCTGCTTTTATCGTTATGCTGTTTTCATTTGCTAAGAGCCGTTTTAAGCGCATTCTAGCTAATGGTTCGTCATCAACAATTAGTACATTCATAAGCTATTCTCCATGTGCTTAGGGATAACGACTTTTACTCTGTATACGTTGTCCCTATTGGTAATAGTAAGCTGCGCTTTATTTTTATAGTAAATATTTAAACGCTGACGAATATTTTCAAGCGCCATGCCGTTATTAGGCCTAGTCTGCACTTTTGATGCTGTGATTGGGTTTGAAACAATTATAGTAATATAACCCGTGGTTATGTGCAGCTCTACATTAATGGTAGCGCCGTCTTCACTTGTTTCAACACCATGGCATACTGCGTTTTCAAGCAATGGCTGGAGTGATAGACACGGTATATTCAATGCTGGTAATTCTTCTGGAATGAGCCAATTAACTTTTAATCGCTCACCAAAGCGCCATGTTTCTAAAGCAATATATTGCTTACTCAGTGTTACCTCATCGTTTAGTAGCACGCTTTTACCAGAACGCATTGCTGCTTGAGATAATGCAGCTAATGCTAAGATAGCTTGCTCTGCGGCCGCGGCATCGTGATGCGTTAATTCTGCTGCGGTATTTAAGCTGTTATATAAAAAATGTGGACGAATTCGTGCCTGTAAAGCATCTAATTCTGCACGTGAAAGTGCCTTAGTTTGCTTCTCTTTTTCAGCATGAATAAGTAAAAACTGCACAAACAACGCAACCAAAAAAGCGACAATAATAATATTCTGCATTACAAAATAAATAAGGTGTTTAGTTGTATTTATGTCAAACGCAAAGTGCGAAAATAAAACACTAAATAAGCTGGTAAATAATAAAAAAGAAACAAAAAAAAGTGAAAGTTGCAAAACATGAGAACGATTTTGCAATAAAGGTCTGGCTATATATAACGAGGACGTACTTGATAAAACGATTAAGTGTAGAAATAAGCTAATTATCCCAAGCCTAAGCCATATATCCCCCTGAGCGTGCGGAGCAAATGCTAAAACGACCGCTATAACTTGAGTGACAACAAGCGAGGCAAGTACACCTCGCTCATTAAAAAGAGCCGAAAAAAGCAGTGCATCCGATTGAAGCGACTTGCTCATGACAGCTCTCCTTGTAATCTAAATAGTTAATTTATATAGATTAACGCAGCTCCACAGGAACAGCAAATACGATATTTTCTTCTTCGCCTGGATTTTCGACAACTTGCTTACCGCCAAGTTCTTTCAAACGACTGATTACTTGTTGAACAAGCACTTCAGGCGCAGATGCACCGGCAGTCACTCCCACTGAATTAGCACTTGAAACCCATTGCTCTTGTACGTCAGTCGCATCATCAATTAAATAAGCGGTTGTGCCCATTTTATCCGCAAGTTCGCGCAATCGATTTGAGTTTGAGCTGTTTTTTGCACCGACAACTAAAAGCACATCAACTTTATCAGCTAAATCACGCACAGCATCTTGGCGATTTTGTGTTGCATAACAAATATCATCCTTGCGCGGGCCGTCAATTGCTGGAAACTTTTCTCGTAATGCGTCAATGACATCTGCGGTGTCATCAACAGAGAGTGTTGTTTGACTACAATAAAATAAATTTTCTGCATCTTTAACATTAAGCGCAATAACATCGTCAACGGTTTCAACTAAATATATACCGCCAGCATTGTTGTCGTATTGCCCCATGGTGCCTTCAACTTCAGGGTGACCGTGATGACCAATAAGAATACATTCAGTCCCCTTGCGGCTTGCGCGGGTTACTTCCATATGTACTTTGGTAACAAGTGGACATGTTGCATCAAACACTTTTAGTTCTCTGCGCTTGGCTTCAGAACGAACGGCTTGCGAAACACCATGAGCACTAAATATAACAATGCTATCGTCTGGTACTTGGTGCAATTCTTCGACAAACACAGCACCACGATTTTTTAAGCCATCTACAACATATTTGTTATGAACAACTTCATGACGCACGTAAATTGGCTTTTCAAAAATATCTAAAGCGCGCTCTACTATACTAATTGCTCTGTCAACGCCTGCACAAAAACCACGTGGGTTAGCTAATAAAATATCCATTAGCCCTCTACCTCAATAATATCCACTTCAAATGTTAAGCGCTGCCCAGATAACGGGTGATTAAAATCAATCGTAACCGACTCACCTTGCACTTCACGCACTAACCCAGGAAGTTCTGTTCCATCAGGTTGTGTAAACGCAATAATGGCACCTACTTTAGCAGGTGTCTCTGCGCCAAATTTACTACGATCAACGTAATAAATATTATCTGGATTTGGCTGACCAAATGCATCTTCAGGCTCTAATTCAAACGTTTTACTTTCGCCTGCACTTAAACCCAATAGGCACTTCTCAAAATTTGCTGTTAAGCTACCATCGCCCATTGTTAATTTTGCAGGTTTGTTATGCACTTTAGTTGAATCAGCGGCAGAGCCATCTTCAAGTTTTATAGAAAAATGAAAAATAACTTGCGAGTTCTCACCAATTACAGCTTGGCTCATGCTTTGTGCTCCTTCGGACTCTCGCCTGTAAAGGCGTCAAATAATAACAATGCCGCGCCAACGCAAATAGCACAATCAGCAAAGTTAAATACAGGAAAATGTGAGTCTTCATAAAATACGTGAATAAAGTCAATTACATAACCGTAAGCAATACGGTCGTATAAATTACCAATAGCGCCAGCAAGCACTAACGAGTAAGCACCACATAACACTTTATTAGTGGCAGGTAATCTTTTTAGCCACCACACTAATAAGGCACTTATCGCAATTGCAATTGCACTTAAAAACCAACGTTGCCAACCACCGGCATCACTTAAAAAACTATAAGCAGCACCGTAATTATGCACATAGGTAATACTAAAAACAGGTAGTAAATTGATAGACTCGCTATAAGCCATCGTATTTACAACAAGTGTTTTGCTGGCAAAGTCTATTGCTAAAAGCAATAGACTCAACCACAACCACACTAAACCACTTTTTTGGGCTAGTTTGCTCACTAACAATATCCCCTAAGCGAATTGACGCTTTTCGCCTTCGCCATCAACATTACTAACACAACGACCACAGATTTCAGGGTGAGTAGGTTCAACACCTACATCGTCGCTGTAATGCCAGCAACGCTCACATTTAGCGGCATCTGTTGCTGCAACACTAATGTACAAACCTTCAATTTCTGTTTCTTGCGTATCTGCAGGTTGGCTATCAACGCGAGTAACGTTAACAGCTGATGTTAACAGTACAAAACGCAGCTCATCACCCAATGCCGTTAATTTATTTGCCAGCTCTTCTCCCGCAAATAAATTAACTGTTGCTTGAAGTGCAGCACCAATAACTTCTTCTTTACGTGCCGCTTCTAATAAACGGTTCACTTCGTCACGTACATTTAAAATTGCTTGCCAGTCATCATTACTAAACTGGGTATTTGTTGGTGCTTGTAAACCTTCATACCACATTGATGTGAATACGTAATCACTGCGTTCACCTGGTAATGCTTCCCAAATTTCTTGCGCTGTAAAGCTCATAATTGGTGCCATCCAACGCGTCATTGCTTCAGCAATATGGTATAGCGCTGTTTGACAAGAACGTCGTGCATGGCTGTCGCTCTTTGCAGTGTACTGACGGTCTTTAATTACATCTAAATAGAACGAACCAAGCTCACCCGTACAGAAGTTCATCAGCTTTTGTGTAACTAATAGCATTTGGTAGCTATCGTAAGCGGCTAAAATTTCGTCCTGCAGCTGAGCTGCACGTCCAACAATCCACTTATCAAGCTCAACCATATCATCAACAGCCACTTGATCTGTTTTAGGATCAAAACCATTTAAGTTAGCGAGTAAGTAACGGCTCGTATTACGAATACGGCGGTAGCGATCTGCTGAGCGTTTAAATATTTCGTCCGATACAGTCATTTCTGCCGTGTAATCAGTAGAGGCAACCCATAAACGTAAAATATCTGCACCTAGCTTATTCATAACGTTTTGTGGAGAGATAACGTTACCTAACGATTTAGACATTTTTCTGCCGTTTTCATCAACGGTAAAACCATGCGTAAGCACTTGTTTATAAGGAGCATGACCATTAATTGCGACCGATGTCATCATCGACGACATAAACCAGCCGCGGTGTTGATCAGACCCTTCAAGGTATAAGTCGGCTGGGCCGACTAATTCTTCACGCGCATCAACAACACACGCATGCGACACGCCTGAGTCAAACCATACATCGAGTGTATCTTGCACTTTCATGTATTGTTTAGCGTCTTCTTCGCCTAATAGTGTTTCTGGCTCTAAGTCATACCATGCTTGTATGCCTGATTTTTCTACTAGTTCTGCAGCTTGCTCAATAAGCGCTTGGGTATTTGGATGTAATGCACCGGTGTCTTTATCAACAAATAAAGCAATCGGCACACCCCATGTACGCTGGCGAGAAATACACCAATCTGGACGGCCTTCAACCATGTTTGCAATACGGCTTTCGCCCCACTCAGGGAGCCACTGTGTATTTTTGATTTCAGCAAGTGAATCATTACGTAAATTAGCTTGATCCATACTAACAAACCATTGCGGCGTAGCACGGAAAATAATAGGGGTTTTATGGCGCCAGCAATGCGGATAACTGTGAGTAAGCGCATGGTGATGCACTAAAGCGCCACGCTCTTTTAATACTTCAATGACGCTCGCGTTAGCTTTAAATACATGCTGACCTGCGAATAATTCTGTATCAGGCAAGTACACACCGTTTGCGCCAACTGGGTTAGCAACTTCAAGGTTGTAGTTTAAGCCTGCCACGAAATCTTCTTGACCATGACCCGGTGCTGTATGCACCACGCCAGTACCTGAGTCCGTAGTTACGTGTTCTGCAACAATCACCGGTACACTAAAATCATAAAAAGGATGTGCTACTTGCAAGTTTTCAAGTGCTGCACCTTTTACATAGCCTAAAACGTGGTAATGGTTAAAACCAAAACGATCCATAGCATCTTTTACAAGCTCTGAGCCTAAAATCAAACGTTGCTCAGCACCTTCATCTTCAACTTGAACCAATGCATATTCTAGGTCAGCATGGACAGCGACTGCACGGTTGGCCGGAAGCGTCCATGGTGTTGTAGTCCATATTACAGTGCCAACATCACCTTTACCTTTATGCCCTTTTGCCATATCAAATGCATGAACTACAGCGTCTTGATCATCAAAAATAAAACGCACATCAATTGCTGGCGATTGTTTATCTTGATACTCAACTTCAGCTTCAGCTAATGCAGAACCACAATCTGTACACCAGTGCACAGGTTTTGCGCCTTTGTGTAGGTGACCATTTTTAATAATACGACCAAGCACACGAATTGCATTCGCCTCAAAGTCAAAGTTCATTGTTAAATAAGGCTTGTCCCAATCGGCAAACACACCTAAACGTTTAAAATCAACTTTTTGACCTTCAACTTGCTTTTTAGCATATGCGCGGCATTTTTCACGAAACTCGCTCGCAGTTACTTTAACGCCAGGCTTACCTACTTTTTTCTCAACCATTAACTCAATTGGTAAACCGTGACAGTCCCAACCTGGAATATACGGCGAGTCGAAATCTGATAAGGTTTTAGACTTAACAATAATGTCTTTTAAAATTTTATTGACTGAGTGACCTAAGTGGATGTCGCCATTTGCATACGGAGGGCCGTCGTGCAAAATAAAGGTTTTTTTTCCTTTTTTAGCGCTGCGGATTTGACCGTAAAGGTCGTCTTCATACCATGCTTTTAGCATTTTTGGTTCACGTTGTGCCAAATTGCCACGCATTGGAAACGGTGTTTCCGGTAAGTTCAAAGTATGTTTATAGTCGCTCATTTATCCTACATTCCGTCTCTATCGGCTACCTGATTTAAACCAAAACACTGTTTAGCGGCGGCAACATCTGTTGCTATTTGCGCCGTTAATTGTGTTAATGTCTCGAATTTTTTTTCATCGCGGAGTTTTTGTATCAACTCAACGTGCATAAATTGTCCGTAAATGTCTTGTGCAAAGTCAAAAAGATGAACTTCTAGAAGTGCACGTGTCCCATTAAATGTGGGTTTATTGCCTATATTAGCAACTCCAAAAACCCGTTTCCCTGCAATGGTCGCTTGCACAGCAAACACTCCATTTACGGGGCAAACTTGGCGTTTGAGCGCTATATTTGCGGTTCTAAAGCCAAGTTCACGGCCTCGTTTCCAACCATGTATAACACGCCCAGAAATCGCATAATTATGACCAAGCATTACTTTGGCATCAGCTAAGTTGCCACATGCCAATGCTTCACGTATTAACGTGCTGCTTACTCTAGCATTTAACTGGTGAAAACTCGCAGTGCTTTGTACATCCATGCCCGCTTGTTTACCCATATTAACAAGTAAATTAAAATTACCTTTACGTTGTTGGCCAAACCTAAAGTCGTCACCCACCGTTAGCGCTTTAACACCGAGTTTTTTTATTAGTATCTCGTTCACAAACTGTTCTGCGTGCATATTTGCAAACTGCTGGTTAAAGCTAATGCAAATAACTCGCTCAATGCCTAAATCGCTCAATAAACGCAGCTTATCACGTAACCGAGTAAGCCTTGCTGGGGCATTGTTTTTTGCAAAAAACTCTTGAGGCTGAGGCTCAAACAACAACACCGTACTAGGTAAGTTATGTGCTTTAGCGTCGGCTAACAAGCCTTTTAACACTTGCGCATGACCTAAGTGAACGCCGTCAAAATTACCAATAGTTAACACACACCCAAAATGCTGTGGGCGAATATTGTGTATACCTCTAATTAACTCCATGCCACCTAAAGCCTTTTTTCAGCAAGTATTATCACGACTTATACCAAGGAAAAGCCACAAGGCTGCCGATTATAATCTTTTTTTTAGTTTGATTCAGTAATTGCTACACTTTTTATCGTATTTAGTCTTACGCCCATTAAAAAGAGCATTGTAAAGTAGCTAACTCCTGCTAGTGCAACAAGGGCAATTAATAATATAACTTGCTGTACGAACGCCCACGAGGCCCAGTAATAGTAACTACTTACATACCATGTAACACACCCCATAACTATACTTGCAACAAAACACTTTATAGTGAAACGCAAACTCATAGAAGAAAACTGATAAACGTTTTCTTTTTTAAGCTGCCTGTAAAGTAAAAATGCATTACAACTGGCTGACATTGATGTCGCGAGTGCTAACCCTAAGTAACCAATAAAGGGTGCCAACATAATGTTAAATACCATATTTAACACTAAGGTTATAATCCCAATTCGTACCGGCGTTTTAGTATCTTGGCGGGAATAAAAACCAGGCGCGAGCACTTTAATCAACATAAAGCTAACTAACCCTACAGAGTAAGCAACAACACCTAAACTTACCGCTTTTACATGATCAACACTGTCCTCTTTAAAAGCACCATGATCGAATAACACCGTAATTATAAGTGGGCTAATTATCATTAAGCCAACCATTGCTGGTATACCTAAAAATATTACAAAGCGAACCCCCCAATCTAACGTCTGCTGAAAATCACGGAGTTTTTTACTGCTGTGCAATTTAGAGAGTGCGGGTAAAATGACCGTTGCTATACCAATTCCAAATAAGCCAAGCGGAAACTCTATTAGCCTATCTGAGTAATAAAGCCATGCTATAGAGCCTGTCATCAGTAATGAGGCTATCATGGTATCTAGTAATAAATTAATTTGGCTTATCGATACGCCAAACAATGCAGGCAGCATCAGCTTGCGCACTTTTTTTACGTTCTCGTCTTGCCAAGCCCAACGCGGACGAGCCAACATTTTAGCGCGGTATAAAAAAGGTAATTGAAACAACAACTGAACAATACCACCGACAAATACACCAACGGCCAACGCATAGGCGCCTACACTAAATTTATCATGTAAAAAGATTGCACAGGTAATAATTGATATATTCAGCAACACGGGGGTAAATGCTGCAACGGCAAAACGATTGTAAACGTTCATTACCGCACCGCTCAGCGCGACTAAACTTACAAAAAACAAATATGGAAAAGTAAACTTTAATAACGAACTGGCCAGTTCAAACTTTTCTGCATTAGGGCCGCCCTGCCACCAATCAATAAACCACCCTGTACCAAATAAAGCGGCGATAACTGGCGAAGCCACCACACCAAAAATAGTGACTAACAGTAAAATAGTACCCAGCGTACCTGCTGCTTGGGCAACAAAGAGCCTTACTTTGTCATCACCTTCCTGCTCCTTTATTTCACTTAAAACGGGTACAAATGCCTGTGCAAAAGCGCCTTCTGCAAATAAGCGACGTAAAAAATTAGGAATTCGGTTAGCAAATAAAAAAACATCAGCTGCAGCACTTGCTCCTAATAAATTAGCAACAACAGCATCTCTTACGAGTCCTAAAATGCGCGATATCATAGTCATACAACTAACAATCATACCGGAGCGAAATAAACCTTTTGACACCTTAAACCTACTTAAAAATCCCTAAGACACACGATTATGCCACAGTCTTTTTTATAAATCGCTTTAAAGCACTAGGCTGAGGGTCTGTGCTTTGTTACAATAGCGTCATTAACTGCTAAAGCGGCAAATTGATGCTCGTTATAAGGAGCAGTTTTTCTTGGATTGTTAAATTTAAATTGACATTCATGATAGAAACAGGCATATTCCACGGCCTTTAATTTAAGCTTTATTTTAAGATTGTTAGGAGCAAACCTTGGCTAACATCAAGTCTGCAAAAAAACGCGCTATCACAAGCGAAAAGAACCGTCAGCACAACGCAAGCCGTCGCTCAATGATGCGCACTTACTTCAAAAAAGTAGTTGTTGCTATTGAAGCTGGCGATAAAGAAGCTGCACAGCAAGCTTTCTCTGTTGCTACACCTATCCTAGACCGTTACGCAACTAAGGGTCTAATTCACAAAAACAAAGCAGCTCGTCATAAGAGCCGTTTAGCAGCTAAGATTAAAGCGCTATAATTTGTTTTTGCTTGAATATAAAAAACCGGCTTTTGCCGGTTTTTTTTTACTTTAAATATTGTGATTTACATTATTTCTAAATCAGGATAAAACTTTTTAAGCATGGCGGCTATTTTCTTTGGCGTAAATGGTTTTACAATAAACCCTTTAGCCCCTTTATCTATAGCATCCTTCACGTTATCAACACCTGAATGAGCAGAGACCATCACCACATTTGTTTCGGGGCTCATTTCGTTAATTTGTGCGATTAATTCTTTACCATCTCCATCTGGCAATTCAATATCTAAAAAAATCATACTGTATTTTGCAGCTTGGCATTCACTAATACACTGTGAGGCGGTAGATGCTTCCTTTACATTGTCTATCCCTAGATGCATGAGCGTTTGACTCAAAAAACTACGCACCGTGCTAACGTCATCCACAATTAAAATTGATAGCTGCGTGTCCATCTTCATTCCTCATAGGCTATAAGCTAACTTTACGTTATTATAATAATTAGCTTAGTATATAAATTTACTATTTGAATTATAAAGACCTATGTAAAAAAGGCCAGATCTGCTTTATGTCAAAAACACCAAAAAAACAATCCTTGCTAGGTAAAACACCAGCAAGAAAAAAAACAACACAAAAAAATAAAACTCAGGCAACTTCTCAAAGGCAGGCTCAAACAAATCAACACAATATTGATGCTGCGTTAAATAGCCAAGAACCTAAAGCCAAAAAAGGACTGTTAATAACGCTCGCTATTATTGCAGTAATAATTGTCGCTTTTCCAAAACCAACTTTACTCACCTATAAAAAATTAGGGATGGTTAGCGAAAGTATTTATTGGCCTGGTGTATTTGGATACGGTGCAACCCTTATAGACTCTAATTTACACCCTAAGTTTGACGATAAGCGCAAATCTCTTTATTTATGCCGTGATTTACAGAACCCGCAGAGCTGTCAAAAGTATCAAGTTATTGCTGACGACGGTCTAATTTCAGCGATTAAAAGTTACTTTTAGCATAAATAAAACTAATCTGAAAATATAAAATTACTTGGTTGAAAGGTGCGCAAAAGATCACCATAATGGCGCTCCTTTTTTCAACAACTGAACTATTGAAACAACCATGCTAAACGAGCTAGATTGGCTTTTAAACACGATACTACTTGCACTAGGTTTAGGTGCATTCTTTATTAACCACATAACATTACTGCGCGTAGCTGCGATAAGTGCATGTGGCCTGCTATTTTTATCATTTAGCTTAGATCTTATGTCGTCGAGTGTTATTTCAAATATGAGTTTGGTATTGATCAATACATTTTACCTGTTTAAGGTTTATACATTTGGGCAACTTAATGTAACTCAGAGCTAACAACTTCCCTTAGAATTTTTTATAGCCCAGCATTGCTGGGCTTTTTTATTGTATAAATCAAAATGGTTGGGAAATTGGGTGAACTAAGATAATATTTACCTCGTATTACATTATTTTGAGATTTCGGTATGTCTTTATCTGATTTTGATTTATTTTTATCTTCTATGGAAGATGTGACCCCTATTAGCAGTGATACCATTAAGCCGTTATCAAATAACCCTCACTCTTCACTTGCGCAGCAACAAAAGCGACAAGCGGCTGAAAACACTTTATCGGTAGATGAAAACTACTTAAGTTCAGAGTCTGTAGAGCTTGTTGAGCCATTTGCTATATTAAGCTTTAAAAAAGACGGTGTACAAGGTCCTGTATTTAAAAACTTGCGTTTAGCAAAGTATCAAGTTGACGCGACCTTAGACCTTCATGGCCAGCTACTTAACAATGCACGCAATACGCTCTTTAATTTTATTAATGACTGTCAGCAGCAAAATTTACGTGTGGTGCTTATTAGGCATGGTGTAGGAATCAAAAATAAAACTAAACCGGGAATACTCAAAAGTTTTGTAAATAAATGGTTACCTGAGATGCCCGCAGTATTAGCATATCACACTGCACAGAGACATCATGGTGGGAGTGGCGCAACGTATGTTTTGCTTAAAAAAAGTGCCGATAAAAAACACGAAAATAGAGAAATTCACAGCAAGCGGTAAACCTGCTGTGTCAATTTTTTATAAAACAGTTGGCTGATTAAACCATGCAGATACGCCTAATATTATTATTGAAATTATAATTAAGCTTAACCTAGCACCGCCCTGATTTGTTTTCATTTCACCCTCTTTATATTTTTATTGTTGAGAACACATACAACATTAATAAAAATTACATATGTTAACAAGCTGTTTCTTTAAATATTTATCAATATCCTTTCGTTCTATCTATTCGATTATTTAAAGTAATACCTTGCTGCAAGCGTTCAACGTTTTCTGCTATTTGTGCTGTAACACTGTTTATATCTGATAATGCAGCACAATGCGGTGTAAGGGTTATTTTATCATGCTGCCAATAAGGGTGTTCTTTACCAAGAGGTTCGTGTTCAAAAACGTCAATAACTGCAGCTCGAAGTGAATTTTCCTCTAAGGCATTAAGTAAATCAGCTTCTATAACATGCTCACCTCGCGCAACATTTATAATAACAGCATGATTAGGAAGCATACTAATTGTACTTTTATTAATAATACCTTTCGTTTTTTTGGTTAATGGCAACAAACATATTAGATAATCAATATTGCTAAGCATTTTTTGAAGCCCTTGTTCGCCATAAAATAAATTAACTGTATTACTCGTTTTATGTGTATGAGCCCAAGCATTTACACTAAAGTTATTGGCAATAAGTTGTTTCGCACATGCTTTGCCTAGCTCCCCAAAACCCAAAATCCCTACCTTATTTTGTTCATAAGCGCGTTTAGGTTTCCATTGCTGCTGTGTTTGCTTAATAAAGTATTCTTTTAATCGTAATTTTTGCGCTAAAACGTGAGTTAAGACATATTCGGCCATGTCTTGCGCTAACTTTTCGTCAACTATACGTACTACATCTATATTGTCGCCAAGCAAACTTAAATCAATGCTGTCTACACCGGCACCGAATGACGATACCGCTTTAAGGTTTGGTAACTTTGCCCACATATCTTGTGGTGCTTTCCATGCTAATACAAAATCAATACTTTCTAGATTATTACAATCTGGCCATTGCTGTATTTGTGTAGAGGGTAATCGGGCTTGTAATTGCTCTATTAACTTTGTGTTATCTCGCCCTGTAATTGCTACTAATACCGACATAGTTACTTCCAAAATAAGTTTATATAAAAATCAATGCTGACCAATCAATCACTAAGCAGCCTTCTTTACACTTTAAAAGGTCACACAACTGCAAAATAACTGTCACACCCTTTTTTTACTCTATATACATGGCAACCAAGCTAAATTGCAAAGAGGTTTGTATGATCAGTGTCGATAAAGTAATTGCAGCAAATTTACCACAATTAGAAAGCTCACCAAAAGTAAAAAGCCTAGTAAAAAAGGGGTTAGGCTATTTATTGCATGAACAAGAGTTTGTTGCCTTTGCAGACACCTACCCTCATTTACAAGGGCTAGAATTTGTTGAACAAGTTCTCGATGAGCTAAATTTTGATACACGTTATAAGCCAAAGCAAATAGAGCATATTCCTAGCGAAGGTAAATTAATTATTGTTGCAAACCACCCTATAGGCTCTTTAGATGCGCTTGCATTAATTAAAGTGATCTCAAGCGTAAGAAAAGATTTAAAAGTTGTCGCAAACCGTATGCTTATGTCGGTAACCCCTATGCATGATTTGCTTTTACCTGTGAATAATTTATCAGGCACAAGTAAAAAACAAGAGCTTCATAATATTCACCAGCATTTAAAGAATGAGGGGGTATTATTGATATTTCCCGCCGGCGAAGTTTCACGATTAAGCCCAACAGGTATCAAAGATTGTAAATGGAACAGCGGATTTTTACGTATGGCAAAAAAAGCGAATTGTCCTATATTACCCATTTATATTAAAGCTAAGAACAGCCCGTTATTTTATGGTACTTCAATAATTTATAAACCATTAGCTAGCTTATTATTAGTAAAAGAAATGTTTAAACAACGCCAAAAATCGTTAGAGTTTGAAATTGGTGCGTCTATCCCTCCTGCGTCATACCTAATAGAAAACTTGAAAGACAAAGAGGTTGTTAACTTAATTAGAAAACAACTGTATCGCCTCACAAGCAAAAAACCGTTACCACTAAAAACACAAACACCGATTGCTGTTCCAGAATGCAGAAAAGAGCTGAAAAAAGCGATAGAGGCGTGCCAGCTTCTGGGGAAAACACAAGATGGAATGCATATTCATCTATATCAATATACAGGTAGCTCACCTATTTTTAGAGAACTGGGTAGGTTGAGAGAAATAGCGTTTAGAGCCGTCGGTGAAGGCAGCGGTAAACGCCGCGATATAGATAAATACGATATGGATTATCAACATCTCGTGCTTTGGGATCCAACACAGTTAGAGTTAGCTGGTGCCTATAGATTAGCATGTGCTAAAGAAATTATTGATAAGCATGGTCGTAAAGGGCTATATACCGATAGCCTGTTTACATACACCGATGCCATGGAACCCTATTTGGAGCAAGGAATCGAGCTTGGCCGTAGTTTTGTTCAGCCAAAGTATTGGGGCCGTAAAAGTCTAGATTATTTGTGGTACGGTATTGGTGCTTTTATTAAAAGCTACCCTCAATATCGCTATTTATTTGGTGCTGTTAGCGTACCTAACACGCTAGCTGATCCAGCAAAAGCCATGCTAGTGCATTACTACCAACATTATTATAAAGCAGATGAGATACTTGCCACTCCTAATAACGAATTTAAACCCAGTGAACAACAGCTCGCACAATGTGACATCATTTTTTGCAAAAACGATGTAAAAGAGGACTTTGTAGAACTCAAACATGTACTTGCTAATATGGGCGCGCAAGTACCTACGCTTTTTAAACAATACACTGAGCTATGCAAACCTGGCGGAGTGAAATTTTTAAGTTTTAGCATAGATCCCGACTTTAACAATTGTATTGACGGTTTAGTCTTAGTTGACTTACACAGTGTAAAAGAAAATAAAGCCAAACGATATTTAAGCTAATCAAGGCGAGGTGCCCCTCGGTGCTACCTACCTGCTGTTAAAAAGCGAGCTCATTTAAAATTAGTGTCATTTATAAAAATACGTGAAAGTAAATCATAATAAATAGCCTCAACTTTAATTAAGTCATCAATAGATACATGCTCATTAATTTGATGAATTGTTTTGTTTTTTAACCCAAACTCAATCACTTGAGTATGACTGTTAGCAAAAAAACGACCATCAGATGTCCCTCCGCTGGTGCTTAGAAGAGGGTAGTTTCCGGTTTGACTATGTATGGCTTGTTCAACACAAGAAATTAAACTCCAAGTACTCTCAGTGCGGGTATAATATGGCTCACATGGACGTTCCCAGTTAATCGTTATGTAACGTGAAAATTCATCCAACGAATTAATCAATATCGATTTGATTTCGTTACTGTTGTACCGATGGCTATAACGAATATTAAATGTGATTTCGCAGTGACTGGGGACTAAATTATCGACCACATTATTAGTATTTATGCCTGTGACTTGCAGTGTGGTTTTTGAGCCTACATCATCTAAATGCCACACTTGCTCACTCAATTTGCTGACTATTTTTGCACTGATATGTGCGGCATTAATGGTATTTTGAGGATAAGCTACATGCCCTGCTTTGCCCTTTACCAAAATACGAGCCGAAAGCGCACCACGACGGCCATTTTTAATTGTATCACCAACATATGTGGAACTTGTAGGCTCGCCTACAATACACCCATCTAAAACAATCCCATTTGAAGAAAGCTTATTAGCTATTTGCGCAGAACCAAACTCAGCTTCTCCCTCTTCATCAGAGGTAATGAGCCAATAAAAAGTCCCCGCTTTTGATGATGTGTTATTTATTATTTTTTTTGTGGCACTTAGCATCGCTGCCACGCCTCCTTTCATATCAGCAGCACCTCTTCCGTAAATTACGCCATTAATTATTTTTCCGTCAAACGGAGGGCTTAGCCAATCATCATTGTCTGCGGGCACCACATCAATGTGCCCTGAAAAAGCGATACAAGGTCCTTCTTTAAATTTAACACGCGCAATTAAGTTAGTGACACCATTACTCGTAAACTTCTCACAAAAAAAACCTAGCTCGCATAACTGCTCAACTAACCAATCTATTGCGCCGGCTTGATTTGGCGTCACTGATTTAAACTGGATAAGCGTTTGTAGTTGTTTTATTAATTCGGCGTTTAACCTATGAGATATGATTGCTTGTTGTGAAACCACTAAAGACATTTTTAACACCTTTATTACTAAGTAAGGCATTATTAAATAGTGAGAGTATGACTAAGAGATGTCAGCATTTATACATTCTGATGATTATTAATTACAAAAATTGTCAATCATTGCAGTTACAAAACAGCGTTAAAATTAATCTAAATCAATAAAACACTTTTCAATGTTCAATCATTTCTGAAACTTTGATCTAGCACAGGTTTTTCATATTTGTTAAACGCAATAATAGCGCCAATCAAAAAGTAGTTCTTGGAGAACAACATGAAAACTAAAATTAGCATTGCAATATTCACCTCTTTATTAGCACTTTCTCCGGCTGCAAACGCAGACTTCAGCGTTAATGTAGGTGCTATTAATGTAAACCCAGACAATAGCGGATCAGCAATTAACGATGCTCCTTCATTGGGCCTAAAAGGTGACTCAAATACCCAATTGGGTATTACCTTAGATTATGCTTTTAATGATACATGGGTATTAGAATTGATTGCTGCAACACCGTTTTCTCACGATGTGAATGGAACAGGTGGCTTAGCTGGTAATAAAATTGCCAATATTAAACACCTTCCACCTTCACTGGTAGCACAATACCACTTTTTAGATACAAGCTATCAGCTTAGACCATTCATAGGTGTTGGCGTAAACTATACAACCTTTTTCGACGAACAACCTTCACAAGCACTTAAAGCAACACTTGGTACGGACGATGTAGAAGTTGAGCTTGATGATTCTTTTGGCTTGTTAGTACAAGTAGGCGCTAATTACAAAATTGATGATAATTGGGGACTACACGCTATGGTTTCTATGATGGATATCGATACAGATGCAACAGTATATGCTAATGGTTCAAAGGCATTAACATCAACTGTAGAACTTGATCCTGTGGTTGCTATGTTTGGTGTAAAGTATAGCTTTTAATATTAAAGTGTTGTGTTATGTGTGCAAAAAAGGCGCTAAGCGCCTTTTTTTTTGTGTAATGAAAACAGTAATTCAGCTTCCGCTCTGGGTAACTCGCACTCGCGTATCACCTCGTCTAAGTCAGCTCCCAATTCAACCATTTTTACAGCACGAGAATAAATTTTAGCATCAGGATCATCGTACTTTTGAGCTGACTGCTGCTGTATCAAATCTTGGTTTTGTTGTTCAACTTCAAGAACTCGCTTACCTATACTAAGTAAACCTGTTCTTAGCTCTGCAGCTTCGCTTCTGAGAATATGAATCTGCTCTGCACACTCTTTAAGCTTTTGATGCAAATCACCTGCATCACTGGTGTGTTTATTTTTAAGTGCCATAATAAGCGTTAACGATATTAATCCTATCGCTAACGCGCTTATAGCAATACTAAGTAACAGCATAGTTTATCTGGTAAAGCTTATAAATCGCTTAACTCATCCCATTCATCATCACTAAGTAATTTATTTAGATCAACCAATATAAGAAGCTCGTTATCTCGATTACACACACCTTGTATAAATTTAGCACTTTCTTCAGTACCTACATTTGGTGCACTGTCAATCTCAGAGCTACGCAGATAAACAACTTCAGATACGCTATCGGCTAAAATACCAATAACCTGCTCTTCTGCTTCAATAATTAAAATACGCGAGTTATCAGTAGCATCGGCTGCCGACAAACCAAATCGAGCGCGTGTATCAATAACGGTTACCACGTTACCACGCAAGTTAATAATGCCTATTACATAAGAAGGTGCACCGGGTACAGGAGCAATTTCAGTGTAACGCAGTATTTCTTGCACCTGCATTACGTTTACACCGTAGGTTTCCTCTTCTAACTTGAATGTAACCCATTGTAATATTTCATCATTATTATCCGCATTTTTATTTGCTGACAGTAATTTCTCTTGGTTCATGCTGTTACCCCATAATGGTCATTACTACTGACGGCTATCTAAGCCTTCTTCTAATAATGTATTTAAATTATCTACATCAATTAAAGCACACATTTTTTCTTTAATAACCCCAGCAAGCCATGGGCGCTTACTTTGATCGGTACGCCATTTTACATCTTCTTTTGTCAATGTAATGTTATTTATTAACTTTTCTGCTAATAATCCCCACTGGCTATCACCCAAGGTGATTAAATATTGATAGTCTAATGAAGCTTCAAGTTTTTCGTCGTATTTTTCTGGCATTACCCATCGCGCAGTATCGACAACATTTAATTTTTCATCTCGGTTTAGCATAACGCCTTTAAACCATTTTGGCTTACCAAATAGGTGATTTACTTCACCTAATTGGTGTATACCGCCTAAAGCTTTGAGTGGCACAGCCAACGTAAGCCCTGCAACTTCGAAAAATAATGCTTGAAATTCGCCATCAAAGTAATCTGATTCACTGTTATTTGAGAGCTTTGGCTTTGCCTCTTCGGCTAAATCAACACTTGTACTTGTTACCTCTTTTGGCGAATCTATATTTTCTTCACCAACCGTTTTTGTCTCTGTAACGTCTTGCTTATTTTTTACTACTGGTAATTGAGTGCTTAATTCTGTTTTTACTTCAACATCCGGTTTTTTAAGTCTAGGGTCCGCAGTTACATTATGTGAATCATCCGGTATATTTTCTAAAAGCTTTGCAACGGGCTCTAGATCACTCGCAAGCTCCTCTTCACAAAGCAAGGCACCTAAATACTGAGTCATTACTTTTTCATTAGCAAATAGTTGCTTACTCATTCATTAACCTTGTTCAATTAAATATTCTAATAATGCTTTATAAGCAAATACACCACGAGAACGAGGGCAAAACTCTATTGGTACCTTTTGAGCCAAACTTGCGTCTCTTAATTTTGTATCAACGGGAATAACACCAGGCCAGACTTTATCACCGTACGTTTCTTGTAAAGTTTTATAAGCCTCAAGCGATGCCTTTGTACGTTTATCGTACATTGTAGGTATTATAGTATATTCATAACTTTTCGCCTGTGAGCTCTGCATCAATTCCATTGTGCGCATCATCCTATCAAGGCCTTTAAGTGCAAGAAACTCTGTTTGTACAGGCACTAAAATTCGCTCACTGGCAGCTAATGCATTAACCATCAATACACCTAAAACAGGTGGACAATCTAAAATAGCATAGTCGTAATGTTCGCTTATTTTTGCAAGCGACTTTTTCAATATTAACCCCATGCCTGTTTTATTGCCCATACTTCTATCAAGCGTAGCAATAGCCATGGTAGCCGGCAAAATATCCAAGTTTTCAAGTGTAGAAGGGCACAGTGCTTGAAGTATTTCCTCGCTCTGCATACTGGTTCCGCGAGCAAAAATATCGTAAACACTGACTTCTAAATCTTCTGAATCAATACCAAAGTAATAGGTCAAAGAAGCATGCGGGTCAGTATCAATAAGTAAAACTCGCTTACCTTGTAATGCTAAAATTCCAGCAAGACTGACCGCAGTAGTTGTTTTACCAACCCCCCCTTTTTGGTTTGCTACAGTCCAAATCTTCACATTACATCCCAGTTACTTTTCATTACGTGTAGTAATACGTATGCCACCATGTGGTAAACGAATAATTTTTATTGTGTCATCGCCTGACGGCAACTCTACTTCTGGCTCTGGCTCTTTAATCTCAGCTGCTTGTTCTTCAGCCAGTGTATTTACTTCATTAGGCAATCCATATTTAGATAAAGCTATAACCACTTTGCGATTTTCAGCGCGCCCCTCTTCTGTATTATTTTCAGCAAAAGGTGAATATTGTCCATACCCTTCAATGGCCATTCTGGCTGAATTTATTCCTAATGATTCAAGCTCAACTAAAACAGAAGTCGCCCGAGCTACAGATAATTCCCAATTAGAGCGAAATATTTCATTTCGAATAGTTTCATCATCTGTATAACCGCGAACCCGTATATAGTTATCTACCGGTTCAATAATATCTTTAACTATTTTAACGACTTGTTTTGCTCGAGAATGTGCAACAGCACTACCGCTAGAAAACAACATACCTGAACTTAGCTCGATAATCAGCCAATCTTGATGTAATTCTAGGTTAGCCTCACCATCACGAATCTCGTCAATAAGCGCAGATTGAAGCTTTGTTAATAAACTATCGAGCGGTTTTCCTAAATATTTTTGCTGGATATTGCTCGTATCACTTTGGCCATCGAGTAACTCGGGGCCTTGCTCTTCTTTGTTTATACTTTCACCATAGAGTAATTCTTTCTCAGGCGTGACTCTATCGGTGAGTATTCCGGTACCCTCTACCCCCGTCCCTTGCTGAGAATAAACACGTGCTGATTTATCAAACACTTGCTCTAAAGAATCCGATAGAATTTGAAAGTTTTCCTCTTTGTTTATTGCAATAGCGTACATTACAACAAAAAAAGCAAACATGATGGTCATGTAGTCAGCATACGACACCAACCAGCGTTCTGTGTGCTGACTTTTTTGGGCCGAGCGACCCAAACGTCGACGCATCATTTTATGCGTCCACTAGGTTTGGCCGCTCAACACGGTAAGCTTCAAGCTTTAACTCTATATTCATAGGGCTTTGGCCATCGCTAATTGCAATGATACCTTCAGCAAGCATTTCGTGGTAAAGCATCTTTTCTTCTACACGTTGCTTAAGCTTATTTGCCATGGGTAAAAATAATAAATTAGCCAACCCCACGCCGTATATCGTCGCAATAAAAGCAGTAGCAACTCCAGCACCTAGTAATTGGGGGTCAGTAATAAAAGACATTGCTTGAATAAGTCCAAGCACGGCCCCTAAAATACCTATGGTAGGACTATAGCCGCCCATTGCTTCGTAAACCCGAGCCGCTTCAAGTAAGCGTTCACGTTCTAATAATAAGTCTATCTCAAGTGTATCTCTGAGTTTTTGTTCTGAACCACCATCAACTAATAGGCTGAGCCCCTTTGCGGCATAAACATCTGAATGCGTTAATGCCTCATCTTCTAGTGCTAAATAGCCCTCTTGTCTCGCTTTATGCGACCAACGTTTAACCTGTTCAATCGCATCATCAATATCATAGCTTGGCGTAACAAATACCCAGTGACTCATTCTAAGCATTTTTTTAAAAGTACTGGCAGATGTTTGAAGCATGACAGCACCTAAAGTACCACCTAGTACAATAATGAGTGCCGGACCATTAAAAAGCGCTGCAATCACACCACCTTCTAGATGATAGCCTATTGCTATAGCACTTAGTGCAACTATTAACCCAAGTACGGAGAGCTTATCCACAACCGGTTTCACTTTTTATCCGCGTTGCAATATCATCCAGCGCTAAACTCTCACTTGAAAGTCCCGCATTAGCAACAGCTTGTGGCATACCATAAACAACACAGCTTTTTTCGTCTTGTGCCCAAATAGTAGCCCCAGTTTGTTTTAACATTCTCGCACCATCTCGACCATCGGCGCCCATGCCAGTTAAAATAATTGCTAATACATCGCCTTGAAAAGCCTTAGCTACACTTGCAAACGTTACATCGACGCTAGGCTTATAAGTAATTCGCTCGCTATTATCTTCAAAAACACGCAATATTTTTGAACCACCTCGTCCTTCAACCATCATTTGTTGACCGCCCGGCGCTAAATAAGCAGTTCCTGGGTCTAACCGATCACCTTGTTGTGCCTCTTTTACTTTTATTTTGCACAAACCATTTAAGCGAGCTGCAAATGCCGGTGTAAAAGCAGCGGGCATATGCTGAATGAGTAAAATAGGATGCGGGAAATTAGCTGGTAATTGCGTTAGCACATTTTGTAAAGCAACTGGGCCACCCGTAGACGTACCAATTGCGACTAATCTATATTGCTTTCCACTGGCACGAGAAGGAAGTGAGCTCTGTGTTTTGGTTAATGATGGTTCAGGGGTTGAACGCTGAAAACTTCTATCCGGTTGCCTGATGGAAGATGTGCTACTTCTTTGAGGTACCGCACGTGTTGCGGGTTTAGAATACGACACTGGCTTAAAAGTTCTGGGAATGCGTCTATTGCCAATTTCTTTAACTTTAGCTTGGAGAAGCTTTATGGCATCTTCATTATTACGTGCTATGTCTTCAAACTTTTTAGGCAGAAAGTCCATCGCCCCCGCATCAAGAGCATCGAGTGTGGCTGTTGCGCCAGCACGGGTCAAAGAAGAAAACATTAAAATTGGTGTAGGATTGCTGGCCATTATTTCTTTAACCGCGCTAATACCATCAAGCACTGGCATTTCTACATCCATTGTGATCATATCAGGACGCAGTTGGGCCGTTTTTTCAACAGCTTCTCTGCCATTTATGGCAAATCCAATTACTTGTATGTCGCTGTCTTGCTCAAGAATTTCGCTTACTCTGCGACGAAAAAAGCTTGAATCGTCAACAACTAAAACTTTTACGGCCATTTAACTCTCTTATTAAATTTCTATGCAGGCACACTTAATTGTGTGCCTGCTTTATGATTTAGCCTGCGTAATGTTTTAACATATTGGGAACATCTAAAATAAGTGCAATTCCACCATCTGACGTAATAGTTGCACCTGCCATACCAGGAGTGCCTTGAAGAAGTGCATCAAGGGGCTTTATTACAACTTCTTCTTGCCCTATTAAGGAGTCAACGACAAAACCAACCTGCTGAGTACCTATTTGAACAATAACAACATGGCCTTGAGCTTTGCGCTGAGTACGATCTGCTCCTTTAACTAACCAATGCTCAAGATAAAACAGCGGTATTGCTTTTTTACGTACAATGATCGTTAGTTGACCATCAACTACATTTGTTTTGGTTAAATCTAAGTGAAATATTTCACTAACACCAGCCAATGGTAGTGCAAATGTTTGTTCACCAACTACAACCATTAAGGTAGGTAATATGGCAAGTGTTAGCGGTACTTTAATTTCTAAAATTGTACCAACACCTAGCTCTGACTGAATACTCACTGAGCCATTAAGTTGAGTGATTTTAGTTTTTACAACATCCATACCCACACCACGCCCTGAAATATCAGAGATCTCTTCCTTAGTAGAAAATCCTGGTGCAAATATTAAATTGTACGCTTCGGTATCTGATAAACGGCTCGCTTGATCGTGATCTAAAACGCCTTTACTGATTGCAATTTTTTTGAGCTTCTCAGCATCCATACCCGCACCATCATCTTTGATAGTTAACAAGATATGGTCGCCTTCTTGCGAAGCTGAAAGCGTGACATTACCCGTTCTAGGTTTGCCAGCTGCTTCACGAGCTGCTGGCATCTCTATTCCGTGGTCAACTGAGTTTCTAACTAAGTGAACAAGTGGATCTGCAAGTGCCTCAACCAAGTTTTTATCTAAATCAGTTTCTTCACCAACAAGCTGTAAACTAATATCTTTATTTAAGCTTCGTGCTAAGTCACGAACAACGCGAGGGAAGCGGCCAAATACCTTTTTAATTGGCTGCATTCGCGTTTGCATTACTGCGCCTTGGATATCAGCCGTCACAACATCTAAGTTAGAAATGGCTTTACCCATTGCTTCACTTTCTGAGTTTGTTGCTAAACTTACCAACCTGTTACGAACAAGTACAAGCTCACCCACCATATTCATTATTTGGTCTAGGCGTTTTGTGTCAACTCGGACTGTTGTTTCTGCTTGAGGAGGAGCTGGTTTTTTCACAGCTGCAGGCGCTGGAGCAGGCGCTGCTTTTGCTGCTGGTTTTTCTGCAGGCTTTTGCACTGGTTTTGGCGCAGCAGCTTTTACAGGTTCAGGCTTTTTAACAGGCTCACTTACCTTAGCCGCGGGTTTTGGCGCTGGCTTAGACTCTGAAGCTGCAGGACTCTCTATTGATTTAGGGGCGCCGCTGCCATGAAGTTCATCTAGTAAAGCCTCAAATTCATCATCACTAATTTCATCATCGCTAGTATTACTTGCCGATGTATTTGTTGATGCCGTTGCAGTATTTTCTACTGGATTATTACTTGCTGGTTGCTCTTTTGCAGGCTCACTAGCGGCAACAGCGCCAAAGCTTCCAACGCCATGGAGTTCATCAAGTAGATTATCAAACTCATCATCTGTAATGTCTCCACTGACATCACTGCTACTTGGCGAACTTTCAGCTATTGGGCTTTGACCTTTCCCGTGTAGCTCGTCAAGTAGGTTTTCGAATTCATCTTCTGTTATTTCATCTATCTGAGTTTCTTCATCGCTTTGCGCAGCTGAACCGCCGCTAAATAACTCATCAAAGGCAAATGGGTCTTCTTCATCTGCTGATGAAGTTTCTTCTGCCGCAGGCGTTTCTAAAGCTTCATGTTGAGGCTCATCTGCCGTGTCAAATGGAGATTCACCAGCAAGCTCTTCCTCTGTTGGAGGCAAGCCCAGTTTGTGAAGAACTTCAAGTAGTTCGGGATCGGCAGGCTCAGGTTTATCGCGGTTTTGAATGGTAGCAAACATCTCGTTAATAGTGTCGAGTGCCTGCAAAATCACATCCATTAACTCAGAGTTAACTGTTCGTACACCCTGTCTGAGTAAATCGAATACATTTTCTGCACCATGACATGCGTCAACTAACTCCGTCATGGCTAAAAACCCAGCACCACCTTTTACAGTGTGAAACCCTCTAAATATGGCATTGAGTAATTCGGTGTCTTCTGGATTGTTTTCCAGCTCAACTAACTGTTCAGATAAAAGCTCTAGGATTTCTCCTGCCTCTACAAGAAAGTCTTGTAAAATATCTTCATCGACTTCAAACATGCAGTTACTCTCCTCTTAGAAGCCCAAACTTGATAAAAGATCATCGACTTCATCTTGATCAGATACAACATCATTACGTGATTCTTTATCAATAATAGGGCCTTCTGGACCTGCTAAAGTTTGTTCGTCTAATGGTTCATTTGTTTTTTGTTGTTCTATTTTTTCGGCTTTACCGTCGTTTTGATCAGCAAAGGCAGTCAAAAGATGGATCAAGCTTTCTTCGACTTCTCTAACAAGCTCAATAACCCGGCGAATAACTTGCCCGGTTAAATCTTGATAGTCTTGCGCCATAAGTACATTTGTCATCAAACTTTGCAGCTCATCGGTTTTATGATGAGATTTGTTCATAAACTTATCAATGCTGTGGCATAACGATTTAAACTCTCCTAACTCAATCTCTCGATTCATTAGGCGATCCCATGTCGGTTTGATATGAGATATCTCATCCGCCAACTGCTGAGCAATTGGTAGGCTAGCCTCAACAGCATCCATTGTTTTATTTGCGGCATTTTCTGTCATTTCTATAACATAATTAAGCCGTTTTTTTGCATCTGGAATCGCATCGGTAGTTAAGTCAGTTAAGCGAGTGTCTAGCTCGAAGCTTTTTAAAGCTTCATGCAATTGACGGGTTAACTTTCCAACTTCAGCAAATATTTCAGATTGCTCCTTAGAAGCAGTATCTAAAATTAACTGATTGGCTTTGTCTTGCTCACCGTTTTCTAGATAAACAACGAGCTGACGAGCTTGTTCTAAAGTTATTTGAGGCGCAGCAAGTGCTGACATAAGCCTCTCCCCCTATCATTAGCCTAAACGTTCAAATACTTTTTCTAATTTAGTTTTGAGTGTTCCAGCAGTAAATGGCTTAACAATATAACCATTAACACCTGCCTGTGCTGCCGCTATAATTTGTTCTTTTTTAGCTTCAGCCGTTACCATCAATACCGGAATGTGTTTAAGCTTATCATCCGCACGTATTGCTCTTAGTAGGTCTATACCCTGCATTCCTGGCATATTCCAATCGGTAACAACAAAATCAAATACTTGATTTTGTAGCATTGGCAAAGCGGTTGACCCATCGTCTGCTTCTTGAACATTAGTGAAACCTAAGTCACGCAACAGATTTTTAATAATACGTCTCATTGTTGAAAAATCGTCAACAACCAGAATTTTCATGTTTTTATCCAAAACATCCCCCAGTGAGGTCTTAACCTTGTTTACTTACTACTAATTTATCCAGTCATTGATTTTAGCTTTGAGCTTAATCATCGCCTGACCATGTATTTGACTTACACGCGATTCGCTTACATCGAGTATATGCCCTATTTCTTTTAAATTCATTTCATCGTTATAGTACAAAGACAGCACCATTGCATCTCGCTCTGGCAAAGATTTTATCGCACCTAATAAAGACTCATTAAACCGCTCATTTTTAACGTTATTAAACGGTTTGTCTAGCGCTAAATCTTGATCAACTGGACTGATGACATCCTCGTCGACACCAAGGTCTTCTATACCTAGTACTTTACTTGCATTTACATCGTTTAAGATATGATGGTACTCATTTAACGAAATTTCAAGTTTTTCAGCAACTTCTATATCTGTAGGCTCACGGCTTAAGCTTTTTTCTAAAAAAGCAATTGTTTCAGCCACCAAACGGCTTTTGCGATGCACTGAACGGGGTGCCCAATCGCCGCGTCGCATTTCGTCAAGCATTGCACCACGAATACGAATCCCTGCAAAAGTTTCAAAGCTGGCGCCTTTGGTTGCATCAAAGCTCTTAGATGCTTCAATCAGGCCAATCATGCCTGATTGTATTAAATCGTCCAGCTGAACGCTGGCAGGTAAACGCGCTATAAGGTGACATGCCACTTTTTTGACGAGTGATGCATGTTTTTCAACAATCACATTTAAATTTTGTGCTGATTGATATCCCATAACTTTATTCACCAATGTTGTCATAATTAGCCGTTTACTAGTTTCTCTATGAAAAACTCCAGATGACCCGATGGTTGGTTAGGTATTGGCCATTTAACTGCTTTTGTTGCTAGCGCTTGAAACGCCAGTGCCGCAGGCGAATTTGGAAAAAGTTCTACAATAACTTTTTGACGGCGTGTTGCCTTACGCATATTTTCGTCGTAGGGAACCGTTGCAACCAAGTCCATTGATACATCTAAAAAACGATCGGTTACTTTGGAAAGTTTTGCAAATAGCTCTTGCCCTTCACGCATGCTGCGGACCATATTTGCAACAATTTTAAATTTATATACACCATGCTCACGGCTCAATACTTTTATCAGCGCGTAGGCATCTGTTATTGATGTGGGCTCGTCGCATACAACAACCATGACATCTTGTGCTGCGCGAGAAAAACTCAGCACCATGTCAGAAATACCTGCAGCGGTATCTACAATTAAAATATCAAATTCTGTATTTAATTCGCTAAAAGCTCTGATGAGTCCCGCATGCTCTGAAGGCGACAATTCAACCATGCTTTGAGAGCCCGACGTCGCGGGTACAATTTTAATACCTGCGGGGCCTTCAACTAGAATTTCATCAAGTTCGCATTCACCAGATAAAACATGTGATAAGTTACGTTCAACACGCAGCCCTAGCATAACGTCACAGTTTGCTAAGCCTAAATCGGCATCAAGAACCAATACTCTGTTACCTTGCTGGCCTAATGCAATTGCAGTATTAAGAGAAACATTTGTTTTTCCTACTCCACCTTTACCGCCAGTGACAGCGATAACTTTTACGCCGTTGTTATTGTTTTGACTCATTTTGCGCAGGCCACTTGCTTGATCTAATACTGTGTTAATCATACATCCCTACTGTGCTTGGCGCCACTGCTTGGTGCCTTGAATGTTGTGCTTTTGCTCTTTTTAAATAGAGTTGCTCAGCCTTTTTAACTAGTTTTTCAGCATTTGCAACTCGAATATCTTCTGGTACTCGTTGACCGTTAGTAAGATACCCTATTGGAAGGCGATTTTGAATCGCAATACTAATAATCTCACCTAAACTTAAAGATTCGTCTAATTTGGTGAATATACAACCACTTAACTGCACTTTCTTAAAGTGTCTAACGGTTTCTTGCAACACGTGTATTTGCGATGTTGCACTGAGCACTAAATAACTACGAATATCAACGCGCTGGTTACGCATAAGAGTATTAAGCTGCTCAGTTAAACGTAAGTCGCGTTGGCTCATACCCGCAGTATCAATTAATACTAGTCGTTTATTTCGTAAATGATATAAAACTTCAGCTAATTCATTAGCATCTTTAACTTGCTTAACACCACAGCCTATAATTCGACCATACGTAGCAAGTTGCTCATAAGCACCAATTCTGTATGTGTCGGTTGTGATTAAAGCGACTTTGTCTGCACCGTACTTTTGTGCACCAAGTGCAGCTAATTTAGCAACTGTGGTTGTTTTACCAACCCCAGTTGGGCCAACCAAAGCGAATACGCCGCCTTGACGTAAAATTTCGTTATTGGTTGTCTGCATCTGATCTTCAACCATTGTTAAAAGTGCTTTCCAACCTTGCTGACGAGACACATCGTCAGGTACAAAGCACGCCATTTGCTCTGCAACATCTTTATCTATACCCATACCAACTAAACGATCAATCATGCATGCACGAGTAGGGTCGCGTCTTGCCATGTCTTGTTGCATGAGCCCTGATACTTGATGCTCTAACAACTGACGAATGGCATTCATTTCGTCACGCATTGACGAAATTTGCTCACTTTCATTATGTTTAGTTTCTTGACGGTTTGTCACTGGGGTATCAAGGTCATCAAAATCACTTTCTAGGTCATCAAACCCTAGGCTGTCTGCTTGTGTTTGCGGACGAGCTGAAGCTTGACGTTCATTGGTAAATATAGGTCGAGGACGCTGTTCTTGCACTGGCTCTTGGTAGTTGTCTGTAGTATCAATACCTGATTGCGAAAACATAGAAGCCAGTTCTGCAGAGCGAGGACGTGGAGCTTGACGCTCTAATAATGCTTGAAGACTATCAGCTACTTTCGCTTGTGGCTCTGGCTTAGCGCGAAGTGGCTCTGGTTTTACAAAATTATGCACTTGCTGTGACTTTGCAAAACTTTTTGCTGGCGCACTTTGCGGTTGCTCTTTTTTAGGGGCTGCTTTGTCATAATCAACTGCTGCTACAATTTCGACACCGTTAGCTAGCTTTTTATTCGACATAATAACCGCATCAACACCTAATTCGTCTTTAACTTCTTTAAGTACTGTGCGCATATCTTTAGCAAAAAAACGTTTTATTTTCATGATTCAACCCCTTTAAAATCTTATTGTTGGCCTACAGAGCTGACTATCTTGATCTGTCTTTCATCTGGTACCTCTTGATAAGACATCACCCTTAAACCCGGGATGGTGTACTTAACAAAACGAGATAACACAGTGCGTAACATTCCCGACGTTAGCAATATTGAAGGTTCACCGGACATTTCTTGGTTTTGATGCGCTTCGTTTAGTGACACTTGAAGCCGCTCTGCAAGTCCTGGTTCTATACCGGCACCTTCGTCGCCTGCATTTTGTAGTGACTGATGCAACATCTGTTCCAACTCAGGCGCCAAGGTTATGACAGGGATTTCTGACGACATACCTACAGCATCTTGAACTATTAATCGGCGTAATGAAATACGCACTGCAGCCGTTAATACATCGGGGTCTTGACTACGCGGGCCATACTCAACAAGCGTTTGTACAATTGAACGCATGTCGCGAATTGCAACCCCTTCATTAAGTAAGTTTTGTAGTACTTTTACAATCACAGTTAACGGTAATACGTCAGGAACTAAACCTTCAACTAAGCGAGGGTGACTTTTACCTAACATGTCTAATAAGTTTTGTACTTCCTCGTGGCCTAACAGTAGTGCTGCGCTGTTTGTGAGTAACTGGCTAATATGTGTAGCCACAACCGTGGCTGAATCTACCACGGTATAACCTAGCGATTGTGCCTCGTCTTTTTGATCTGGTTTTATCCATACCGCATCAAGTCCAAAAGCAGGGTCTTTAGTTTCAATCCCTTTAATTGGCCCAAATACTTGACCAGGGTTTATTGCCAGTTCATCACCATGCTTAAGTTCACCTTCACCTGTAGATACCCCCATAAGCGTAATTCTGTATGCATTAGGGTCAAGCTCTAAGTTATCGCGAATATGTACGGGTGGAACTAAAAAACCCAGCTCTTGAGAAAGCTTTTTACGTACTCCCTTAATACGATTTAGTAGTTCTCCGCCTTGAGATTGGTCAACCAAAGGAATTAACCTGTAGCCTACCTCTAATCCAATTACATCTACTTGCTGAACATCATCCCAACCCAGTTCTTTTTGTTCTTGTTTATTAGCAACGCCCGTACCAGCAGCTCCATTTGCAGCAGCTTCAGCCTCTGCTGCAGCCACTTTTAGTTTACTTTGTTGAGTGTAGTAAGCTAAATAACCTAATAATGCGCCTAGGCTTAAAAATGCTAAATGAGGCATGCCCGGTACTAAGCCCATGGTAATTAAGATACCAGAAGCTATAAATAATGACTTCTCGTTGCCAAGTTGTTTCTTAAACTGGTCGCCCATATTGAGTGACTCGTTTTGACGTGTTACTACAATCGCTGTACCAATCGATAGTAACAGTGAGGGAAGCTGAGCCACTAGGCCATCACCAATCGTAAGCAGTGTGTAAACTTCCATCGCTTGGCCAAAACTTAAATCGTGCTGGATCATGCCAACAAATAAACCACCAACAATGTTGATAATTAAAATGACAATACCAGCAATAGCATCACCTTTTACAAACTTACTTGCACCATCCATTGAACCATAGAAGTCAGCTTCGCGAGTAACCTCTTCGCGGCGATCACGCGCTTGCTCTGCACTAATGAATCCTGCGTTTAAATCGGCGTCAATTGCCATTTGTTTACCTGGCATTGCATCAAGTGTAAAACGTGCTGATACTTCAGAAATACGCCCTGCACCTTTGGTAATTACAACAAAGTTAATAATGATAAGAATTAAAAATACCACTAGGCCAACAGCATAGTTACCGCCAATAACAACAGACCCAAAGGCTTCTATCACTTTCCCCGCGGCATCTCCACCATTATGTCCTTCAAGTAGTACAACACGTGTACTTGCTACGTTAAGTGCTAAACGCATAATTGTGGCGATAAGTAACACGGCCGGAAACATACCAAACTCAACCGGTTTCATGGTGTAAACCGTTACGAGTAGTACCACCAACGCCAAAGCAATATTGAATGAAAAAAGGATATCAAGTAAAAATGGCGGTAACGGTAAAATGACCATTCCCAAAGCTGCAAGCACAAGCAAAGGTGTACCTACGCCTTTTGCATATTCTTTTTTATCTGCGTTAAGTTGTTGTAATACCGCTTTAAAACTCATAATTCTACAATTTCAAAAAATTGACACTACGTAGAATTAGCAATAACTATTCCAAGTTAATAAAGGAGTAATATTAATACCTGTAAGCATCTGGGATGGGGAGCTTTTTATTAAGCTTTGTCGGGCGTTTTCCGCGACCTTTATTGAAGCGTTTTAACTGAAAAACATAAGCTAACACCTGTGCAACGGCAGTGAAGAGTTGATCAGGAATTTGTTCACCCACTTCTGCGGTATGATAAAGCGCTCTCGTAAGCATGGGCGACTCAACAATCGGTACATCGTTACCATTTGCCACCTTTCGTATTTGCATAGCAAGTTCATCTACGCCTTTTGCAAGCACTATAGGAGCACCTGCTCGCTCGGTGTCGTATTTAAGCGCGACAGAATAATGCGTTGGGTTAGTAACCACAACATCGGCATCAGGCACGTCTTGCATCATTCTTTTTTGAGACATTTGCCTTTGAGTTTGCCTAATACGCGCTTTTATTTGAGGATCACCTTCAGAGTTTTTGTACTCGTCTTTTACCTCTTGCAGAGTCATTTTTAACTGCTTATGGTGAGTATGACTTTGATACGGCGCATCAATTGCAGCAATAATTACCAACGTGCACGATAGTGCCAAAAACATCCACGAAAGTATTTCGAGCGCGTGAATAATATTATTAGGTGCAGACTCAATGCTTAAGTGTAAAATTTCGTCGAAAAAAGTATTAATTAGAAAAAAAGCAAAGCTTGCAACGACTAAGAATTTTAAAATAGCTTTAGTGAGCTCTACCGCTGCTTGCGGACCAAACATACGTTTAAAGCCTTTAAACGGAGACATTTTGCTTGCTTTGGGAGCGGCTGCTTGCCAACTAAAATTAAAGCCACCCAATAAAGTGTTGCCTATAATGCCTGCAAACAAAATAATGAATACAAACATAGCCATAGGAAAAATAAGCGCATCAGCCACACTAGACCAAACCGCAAACATTTTAGTAGTGTCGTAGGTTTCATTTCGATTAAGGCTAAGCATTCTGCCCATAATATTGTATAAACCCTTACCAATTTCAGGGCCGTACATTAACAGTGAAATAGCTGAAAAAATAAGTACAAACATAGTACCTAGTTCTTTAGAACGAGCAACCTGCCCTTTCTTTTTAGACTCTTCTATTTTTTTCCCTGTGGGTTCTTCTGTTTTTTCTTGACCTGAATCTTCAGCCATAACGCACTCCTAAGGCGAGCAACCAACTAAGGTACACATTAGTTCGATCATTTTAAGCCACTGAAATTCAAACTGCAGAATAAAGTTGCCTAATGTTGCCCAAATAATGACAAGCCCTGCTACAAGCGTGAATGGAAAACCAATGGCAAAAATATTTAGCTGCGGCGCCGCACGTGTCATAATGCCAAATGAAATATTAATAACCAGCATTGCTGTCAATGGGGCAAGTGAGAGCACTAAAGCTGTTGTAAACATCCAGCCGCCCCAAGTTACAATATCCCAATAGTGGTCTACCGACCACCAATTACCATCAATTGGCAGCACTTCAAAACTAAGCACAACCATTTGTATCATCATTAAATGGCCATTAAATACAAAAAATAATAGTGTTGCTAAAATAAGAAAAAACTGGCCAACCGCCGGAACGCTAGCCCCATTTGAGGGATCAATAACAGAAGCAAAACCCAAACCGGTTTGCATAGCAAGTATTTGACCTGCCAATACAAAGGTATTGAGGAGTAAGGTAGAGGCAAAGCCAATCGCGATTCCAATAAGCATTTGCTGTATCACTACTAAAATCATTTCGAACGAGAACAGGTTAGTAAATGTAGCAGGAGGAAGCACTGGAACAACCAACAGAGTCACGACGACTGATAAACCCAGCTTTATACGTGTTGGCACATTTTTAGCGCCAAGACCCGCCATTATCATAATCATGGAGCTAATTCTTACCAAAGGGAGTAAAAAATCGCTCAACCATTGAATGACAACTGAAAACGGGTACTCCACTTGTTAACCTGCAATTTCGGGGATAAGCAGCACTAACCGAGTAAAAAAATCCATTAGCTCCTGAGTGAACCAGTGGCCACCAACAATTAACGCGCTAATAGTGATCAATAAGCGAGGCAAAAAACTCAACGTTTGCTCATTGATAGACGTAGCCGCTTGAAACACCGCAACCACTAGGCCAATAATTAAACCTGGAACAACAATAGCTGATACTAATTTAATAACTAAAAACAGTGCATCGCTAAGAATATCAACAAAAATTTCCGGTTCCATGCTGTAATCCTATCTTTTAGTTACATTCAAACAATACATACTATGTGCCTAAACCAAAGCTTTTTGCTAGGGTTCCCATCACTAAGCTCCAACCGTCTACAAGTACAAACAGCATTATTTTAAAGGGTAAGGAGACGATCATAGGGGAGAGCATCATCATACCCATAGCCATGAGTACAGATGCAACAACCAGATCAACAATTAAAAAAGGTATAAAAAACATAAACCCGATAATAAATGCAGTTTGTAATTCACTTGTTACAAATGCGGGTATAAGTACAATTAACGGGGTCTCTTCTGGTGATTCTAGCTTGTCGTAACCAGCTATCTTAGCAAATGTTTCTAAGTCTTTTAAACGAACCTGCGAGAGCATAAATGCTTTCATTGGCTCTTTTGCGAGCTCCAATGCTTGAACTGAAGTCACTTGCTCACTCAAATAAGGCTCTATGGCTACGTCATTTACCTTTTGGTAAATAGGCGCCATGATAAAAATACTTAAAAATAAAGACATGCCCAACAGTACCTGATTTGATGGCGTTTGCTGCAAACCAATTGCCTGGCGTAGTATAGCCAACACAACAATAATACGTGTAAAAGACGTCATCATTATTACGGCGGCAGGTATAAAGCTCAGCGCCGTCATAATGGCTAAAACTTGCAACGTCACTGAGTAATCTTGTGTGCCATCTGCGTTTGTTGTAATGGTAAGCGCATCGATACCTTCAGCGCTTACGCTTGGAACAAACATAATGGCGAAAATAATTAGCAGCCACTTAATCATAGGTTCAGTTCTTTTTATTTTGTTTTGATTTGGGATTTAACAGTTTGCTAAATTGTTTAGCAAGTTCTGGAATTTCTTTTTCACTCAGTGGTGATTCTAATTTATGAAGGTAGTTAATGCTGTGCGGCGTGACGCCTAATAAATGCTGCGCATTATCAATCTCTACCACCATTAAGCGTTCGCGGGAGCCTAAGGGAAGACTTCGAACCACTTTAAATTCATCACTGTTTGCCAAATTAGGATTAAGCTTTTTTACAAAAATAGCCAGAACAACAATGAGCACTAGCACCACAATAAGCGAAAGCACCATGGAAATTAAATCGCCCGCAGGTGTAACCGACTCTGTTTTTGTAAATACAGAAGCTGTTAGCGCAAAAAAGGCACTCATCGTAGCTTTTTGATCCGCTCTACTTGGCTGATAACATCCGTTAAACGAATACCAAACTTGTCATTTACCACAACCACTTCACCATGGGCAATCAAGGTACCATTAACCAATACATCTAATGGCTCACCAGCAACACGATCTAGCTCTACTACTGAACCTTGGTTAAGTTGTAGTAAATTACGAATATTAATTTTTGAGCGCCCAACTTCCATCGATATTGTCACTGGGATGTCTAAAATTGTATCGAGCTTGCGCTTTTCTTCGCCCGTTATTTCGCTTTTTTCATCACTTAATTCATCAAGTTCGGCAACTTGCGCTTCGCCAGCATCATCGCCGCCTTCAGCCTCAGCAAGTGCGGCTGCCCATTCGTCCATTGTATCTTGATCATCGCTCATACGTTTAACCTTTTAATCAATTACCAGTCTAAGTCTACACCGTCTGAAAGGTGTAAATCTTCTTCTAATTCTGCTAACTCTGCATCTGAGTCAATTTTCTTGCCGCCTTTAGTAAATACATGCAGCTCAGATTTAACTGAATCAGGTCGTTTAATTTTTTCACTAATTTGTAGGGCGACATTATCACGAGAACGACCCATTTTAGCTCTGAATGTGGGCAGCTCTTCTACAAATACAGTAATATGCTCTGGCATTTCAACAGGAATAATATCACCTGCTTTAAGCTCCATTATTTGTTGAAGTGTTAAGTCGACCTCTAGAAGCTGAGTCGACATATCAACTTCAACATCCATTATTTCATCTCGTAATGCTTTACTCCAACGTAAGTCGGTATCTTCGGTGTCTGATTGAACACCTGCATCCAAAAGTTCCCTTATTGGTTCGAGCATTGAGTACGGCAAAGCAATGTGAAAATCACCGCCACCGCCATCAAGTTCAATATGAAAAGAGCTAATAACCACAACTTCAGTCGGGCTTACAATATTAGCCATAGCAGGATTTACCTCTGAATCGAGGTACTCAAACGACACATCCATGACCGGTGCCCATGCCTCTTTATAATCTTCAAAGATTATTTTTAGTAGCATTTGCACAATTCGGCGCTCTGTGGGGGTAAATTCACGGCCTTCAATTTTTGCGTGGTAGCGACCATCACCGCCAAAAAAGTTATCCACCAAAATAAACACTAAACGTGCTTCCATGGTGATCAAACCGGTTCCTTTTAACGGTCTAAAACGCACCATATTTAAGCTGGTTGGTACAAACAAGGTATGTACGTACTCACCAAATTTTATCATTTGAACGCCATTAATGGATACTTCCGCTGTACGGCGCATCATATTAAATAGGCTAATTCGCATATGGCGAGCAAAGCGCTCATTAACAATTTCCAGCGTCGGCATGCGACCACGTACGATTCGATCTTGCGAAGAAAAATCGTACTGTAGCGTACTTCCCCCGCCATCTTCGCCATCGTTTATATCTTCCTCTTCAACGTCATCAACACCGTGTAATAGCGCATCAATTTCGTCTTGGGATAATAAGTCGCTCACGCTAACCCCTTATTGCATTACAAAGCCGGTAAACAATACCCGCTCAATTACTTTACTGCCTTCAACGTCATTTAAGGCGGTTTGCACTGTCTCCAGTGCAGAAAAACGCAGTGTTTCTTTGCCTGCACTGGTACTTAACTCATCTGCAGTAGTCGTTGAAAATACGCTGAGTAACTTACCTTCGATAAGCGGGATATGCTTTTTAGCGGTTTCTTCATTAACTTCGCCACGAACCAAAAGCTGCACTTTAATTTGTACAATTCTATCTCTGCTAGAGCCCGGTACGTTAAATACAAATGGTCTAGGCATCGCAACGTAAAGAGCGCTGCCTATCTCTGCAGATGAACCAGAAGCCTCTGGCGCTTCTTCTGAAAGAGTTGTTTCTTCATCTAACGTCTCAACTGGCTCATCCGAGCCCGACATTAAAAAGAAACCCGCAGCACCACCTACAACTAGCAATGCTGCTGCAATAATAATTATCAGCTTTTTTTTACTTTTAGGCGCTTCTTCTATTTCTAAACTTGTTTCTTCAGCCATCATCATTCCTTATATCGCAAAGGTATTTGCTTGTTTTAGTTATTATAATAGCAGTAGTTAGGCATAGTAATCTATTGATGATGATGTTTGTAGCGCAGAAGTTTGTTCTGGGCTATTTGCTGGCTCATCACTTTCACTATTTACTACTCCATTTTGGGCCAATTGTTCCCCCGAACCCGATTCATTTTGCTCAGCATTTTCGCCACCTGACTGGCCATATGAAATAGTGCTCTCACCCAGCTCCAAACCTTGCTGTGCTAGCATTTCGCGTAAACGAGGCATAGATTGTTCAAGTGCCTCTTTGGCCTGCTGGTTCTGTACCACAAAGTTAATTTGTGCTTGTTCTGCATCGCTACGAACGCGTATTTGCATGCTGCCCATTTCAGGTGGGTCAAGACGAATTTCAGCCTCTTTGTTATTAATGCTTAACATTGAACTAACGCGCTCTTGTAACAACTTGGCCGCGTCACTTTTAACTATGTTAATCGCCTGCATCATACCAGGGTCAATACTCACCTGCTTTGTCTGTGCTGTACTTTGTAACTGCTGATTTTGCGTAACCTGTTGATCCAATATCCCCATTTCATAATCAATCGAATCATAATAGCTTTGGGTACTGGTTTGGGTTGTATTTAATGCATTAGTTATAGTGTTAAACAACTGCGTAACTTTAGCCGGTGACTGCTCAGCCGTGGTATTTTTTAGCCCCTCTTTTTGCAGTTGGTCAAGCGCTTTTGTTAGATCTTCATCACTAGTAGGCTGTGCAGCTAATTTAGTTGGATCTGCGCTACTTTCAGAACCTGATTTCACACTCACTTTTTGTGGCTTATTCACCGTATTTGGTGTTTGTGAAGCTATAAAAGTAACTGGCTTTGTTGTCTCTTCACCTTTTACCGCTAAAGTAACTGCTTTGTCTATTTGCGATTCATTTGCTTGCGGCAGTTTCTGTGAATCGTTTACAGCTTTTTGAGATATTGTAAATTTAGTATCTGCCGCAATCGAGACTTTTAGCTCACCTATCGCTTGCTTAATAACCGCTAACTGTTCACCTTTTGGTTGCTCGGTTTTAATAAAAGTATTTAATTGAGTCAGTAGTCCCTGCTTTTCAGTCCCAGAAAGTGTATTAAACTGCCCGCTAGGCGACGACTTAACTTCAGTGCTTTGTGTCTGCTCGTTATCCGTTATAAATTGAGTGAGCATTTGCTTTAAAGCCGTCAACTTTTCAACGCTATTTGATGAAGAAAGCGAATCTGCTTTAATCTGATCATTTAATTTTGAAAGTTGTTCAGGCGTTAAACTTGCTAATACCTTATCTGTTTTTATTGCATTCGCATCTTTAACCGTTAGCGCATCTATCGCGTCTGCTTTTTCGGTTTCAGTGATACTTGAGTTAGCTGAAATTGCTCTTGACGTATTTTCTGCTGGTTCCGTAACTGTATTTTGAGCTACAGCATTTTGAGCTACGGTATTGGCATTAATTTTATTACTGTTCTCTGGTGTGCTTTGGGTAGTCGCAATTTTATCAACATCCGTTTTTAAAACAGTGTTATCAGAATTTATACTCGCTTCAGAAAGTACTGAGCTTTGTGAAGCGGCTCGTTTATCTGCAAAAGTGCCTTTGTTAGCCTCTGCCCCGCCGTCTTTTGCATCAGTTCCCTGAGTTATACTTTGCGTTTCTGCAGTGTGTTTAACTGTATCCGATTTTATATTTAGCTGTGTTTCAACAGCCTGTGCGATAGACGTTTTATTTTGTTTTTCTGAATTTAACGAGCTACTAATATCAGCATCATCGACTAATTTTGCCACACCACTTTTACTGCTGTCAGCAATTGGCGAATGAGGTCTAATTATTTTACCTACCTCATCTTTAACAGGTAAATCTTTTGCTGGCACAGCAACATAACCTTTAACAGGCAGCTTCTCGTTTAAATCAGCAATACCGAGCGGAGTTTTTATTGTAGATGTATCTGTTAGGTGTGTATCTTCCGCATTTTCGCTTGGTTTTGTGACTTCAGTATTTATTGATTGGGATGAATTAATTTGTTCGAAAATGTCATTGCCAGACTCTGCATCGAATTTGGCAGCATTTTTGTCATCAATGTGGCTCACTGAGCTTTTTTCAACATCTGAAGCTGATGAAGCAGCAAACTGCCCGTCAGCCTGAGTCTGTTCAAACTCTTTTTTTATAGGCTCAAATGCATTGTGCGCATCTTGTAGCTGAGTAAAAAACTCCGCACCTGATTCATCACCGGAAGTAGCTAAGCCGCTGTCTTTAAATGCTAAAAAAGACTCTTTATCAGCCGCAATTGAAACAGACATATCATTCATCGCCATAAATCACCTAATACGGTTACGGCAACATGTCACCGCACATTGCCCAAAATTAAATACCACCCATTAATAAAGCAATAAACGTGCCTAACTTAAGAGAGTTTTCGACGCTGAAAAAATTGATTAGATGTAAACTCGTCTAACATTTTCTGTTCGTTTTTAGCAACTATAGCTGCAGCTTTCACTTTTTGATTTTCAATCAACTTAGCAACCGCTTTCGCTTTTATTTGTTGTTTTAGCCACAGCGTTTTTCGCTGTGAAACAACTTGCTTTGCTGTATTAACCGTACTTGCTTGTTGGCGAATAGCTTCTTCAATTTTTGCAATAAACGCATGATACTGCCCAAAACCTGCACTTGATAAACCCGACTGCCCTTTTAAATGTAATTGCTGGGAGTACTCAAGTCGAAAATCGTTTAAGCCTTGAAGTTTTTGCTGATTTGCGAGCAAGTTTTGATTTGCTTGCAGGTAACTCATACGCAAGTTTTCTTCTTTTTCGCTTTCAAGCTTTAGTAATAATTCGAATTTACTTTTAGCCATTATCCTTGGCCTAATAATTGAGCAAGACCTTGTAGCCCATCGTCATAACTTATTACATCACGCATACCTTGCTGTAAAAAACCGTTAACCCTAGGCATCATGTTTATTGCTTGATCGAGCATAGGATCGGTTCCCTTTTGATACGCACCTAACGTGATCATGTCTTTATTTTGTTGGTACATCGAATACACCTGCTTGAGCACTCGCGCTTGCTGCATATGAGGTTCAGAAACTACTTGAGGCATAACTCGAGATATTGATTTTTCGATATCTATTGCGGGGTAATGTCCGCTATCGGCCAACTCACGAGAAAGTACAATATGACCGTCGAGTATGGCGCGAGCGGCATCAGCTATTGGGTCTTGCATATCGTCACCTTCACTCAATACAGTAAAAAAGGCCGTAATTGCACCTTGCCCTTCTCCCCCATTACCCGCTCGCTCAACCAAGGCGGGTAACTTTGCAAAAACCGACGGTGGATAACCTTTTGTAGCGGGTGGCTCTCCAACTGCTAAAGCTATTTCTCGCTGAGCCATGGCATAACGAGTTACTGAATCGAGTAGCAGTAATACATTTAAGCCTTGGTCTCTAAAATACTCAGCAATAGTAACTGCGCTTTCACAGCCTTTTAGTCGCATTAGCGGTGATGAATCAGCCGGTGCAGCAACAACAACCGAACGTTTACGCCCTTCTACACCAAGTATTTCTTCAATGAACTCTTTTACCTCACGGCCACGCTCACCTACCAAACCCACTACAATGACATCGGCTTCACTGCCCCGTGTCATCATGCCTAATAATACAGATTTACCTACACCAGAGCCTGCGAACAATCCCATTCGTTGACCTTGCCCTACGGTGATCACTGAGTTTATAGCACGTACACCTACATCCATGGGTTGGCTGATGGGTCGTCTTGCTAATGGGTTTATTGTATTTTGGGCAAACTTTAAGTAATGCTCAGCATTAATTTTGCCCAAACCGTCGAGTGGTCTGCCTAACCCATCAACAACACGCCCTAATAAGCTCATGCCTACAGGTAAACCCAAATTATTTATTTGAGGAATTACACGCGCACCAGGTAGCACACCAGAAATATGATCGTTGGGCATTAAATATAAGGTTTGATCGTTAAAGCCAACGATTTCGGCGTCAACAAAACCATTCATGGTTTCTATTTTACATTGACTACCAACTGGTGCTCGTAATCCCTTAGCCTCTAGAGTAAGGCCAACTACACGCGTTAATATCCCCGCTACAGCAGGTGTATGGGGCTTAATATTTTGTTGATATTGCGATAAGCGTTCGCTTAAAGAGGCACTTTGAGCAGACATAGTACGCCTAAAAAATACTTAGATATTGCTATTATGCAAAAAGCTATCCAACGTTTCTTTGACACGTGTTTTTAGAGTCATATCAAGAGAGGATTGCGCGGTTTTCACCTCACATCCACCTCTATCAAGCGTGGGTTCGGGAACCAATTGCCAGTTGTTTTGTGCAATAGTTTGTTCGCCATAGCTTTCTTTGATTATATCGAGGTCGGTCGGGTTTAGGTGAATTTTCACTGTTTCTTGCTGCGCATTTAACGAATCAATACTGTGTTTTAATGTATGTAAAATAACCTCTGACGATGTTTGTACCTCTTGGTAAATCACAGCCTCAGCAAGCATGCTAGCCAATTGAACAAGCTGCAATTCGGCTTGTTCGTCCACCTTTTTTAGCGGTGAATTAAGCGCCTCTAAAATGCTTTTTAAGCTAATTAGCTGCTCTTCAACAATCGGTTTAATATCTTCTTGCCCTTGAGTTTTTCCAAGCTCTAACCCTTCTTTGTAACCGGCCTCTTTTCCCTCACTAACGCCTTTTTCAAAGCCGTCAATGTAGCCTTGTTCATGGCCTTGCTTTAGACCTTCTTCGTAAGCATCTTGCCTAATGCGTTCAAGCTCAACCATAGTAAGCTTAGGCATCTCGGGTTCTTGTGGTTCATCAGCGGGCATTTCTTCGGCAAGCTCTTTTTTATAAAGCTCACTAAGGGGCGTACCATAGGCTGTTGAGCGGTTACCAAAGCTTTTTTCGTTAGGTGCTACATCTGGGATAGCCCAGTTTTTTAATAATTCATCGGCTTCTTCAGCTCGAAGTGGACGCCCTTTGAGTTTGCTCATGGCTTACAAGAACTCCTCACCACCACCACCACCTAACTGAATTTCACCCGAATCAGATAAACGTCGTGCTGTTGATAAAATCTCTTTTTGTGCTGCTTCTACTTCACTAATACGCACAGGCGCCATAGCTTCTAGATCATCGGCAAGCATATCCGCGGCACGTTTAGACATATTACCAAGTATCTTATCTTTTAGACCGTCGTCAGCACCTTTGATTGCTTTCATTAGCACGTCCTGTTGTACTTCTCGTAATATAGCTTGAATACCACGGTCATCCACATCCATTAAGTTTTCAAATACAAACATTAGATCTTGAATTTGCTGAGACATCTCTTCGTCATGCTCACGAATAGAATCCATTAACTGACCTTCAACATTTGTATCTAGGTAGTTCATTATGTCTGCCGCTGCTTTTAAGCCACCCATTTTCGCAGCTTGTGCACCCGCTTGACCGGCAAATTGTTTTTCCATTATTTCATTAAGTTCTTGTAGTGCAGCTGGTTGAACTTCTTCAAGGTTGGCTATACGCATGGTCAAATCAAGGCGAACTTTTTCAGGGAACTGCGCGATAATCTCTGCAGACTGCTCAGGCTCTAAATAAGACAACACAATAGTTTGTATTTGCGGGTGCTCATTACGAATAATGTTTGCCACTTGCTTAGAGTCCATCCACTTAAGCGAATCAAGGCCTTTAGCACCCGATCCCATAACAATTTGATCAATAAGGCTAGCGGCTTTATCTTCACCCAATGCAGCGGTAAGCGCCTTTTTAATAAAGTCTTCTGACTGAAATCCGATAGTGCTGAAGCTTTGAATCTGTTCAATAAACAAATTATGAACTGCACTAATCTTAGCCTGCGAAAGGTCATCTAACGCCGCCATTGCCATACCCACTTTTTGCACCTGCTTAGGCTCTAAGTGTTTTAGTATTTGCGCTGCATCTTCTTCTGATAGGCTCAACAGTAATATTGCGGCTTTATCTACGCCATCGAGCTTATCAACATCAAACGCTGGCGGTAATTGTTTTTGTTCTTGATCAGTCATCTTCTGTTAACCACGCTTTCACTACTTGTGATGAGAGTTCTGGTTCATTGGCTACAAGGGCACGAATTGCTTTTAGTAAGTCTTCGTCGCCATGTAGGTCTGGTAACTGAAGTGTACCATCGCTTGAGAAACCAATTGAAGCAGAATCAAAGTCTTTGTTTAGCATATCTAACGTGCTATCGCCAATATCTACACCAGCACTTAAGGCATCTTCGTCATACTCTTCAAGTGTATCGTCTGGGTAAATTAAGCGTTTAAGCATCGGTTTAACTACCGCCATTATCAGTACAATAATAACGAGGGCACCCAGTACTAAGCGGATTATTTTCATAAACCAGTCTTGTTCCCAAAGCGGCACACTAATGTCAAAATCAGTTGCTTCACGCACAAACGGAACCGTTACCACTTCAAGTGCATCACCACGTTGCATATCAAAACCAACACCACCTTGTAATAAACGGCGAATATTTGACAGTTCTTCCACTGAGCGCGGTGTCATGGTTGTTTCACCGTTTTCACCTACTTTTGGAGTGTAATCAACAGCCACCGACACGCTTATTCTACGTATTACACCTGTTTGCTGGCGCTTATGTGAAATAGTTGTATCTAGCTCATAATTACGCGTAGCTTCTTTATGTGTTCTTGATGGTGAAGTTGCACTACCTGCTCCACCTTGGCCAGCTACTTCAGGAATGTTTGAGTTTACTGGCGGCTGATTCGTCAACGCACCAGGTATACCTACCGCTAAACCGCCTATATTATTTTCTTCAAACGTTGTTTCGCTTCTTACTGCAGGCAGATCTGGGTTGTAGCGCTTTTGCGTTTCTTCAATGGCACTAAAATCCATGCTTAAATCAACTTGTGCAGTGTAGTTTGCAAGCCCTACGACGGGAATTAGAATGCTATCAATTTTTTCAAGATACTCTTGTTCACGCTTGCGCTCTATGTCGTACTCTTTGCGCGAACGTGCCGCAAGAGACGTTTGTGAGCCAGAATTTAATAAGCGACCATTTTGATCCGTTACCGTTACACGAGCTGGCTCTAAACCTTGTACAGCCGATGCAACCATATCAACAACAGAGTCTACTTCTTCGCTGTCAAGTGAACGCCCTCGCTTAAGAGTCAATACAACGGTAGCTGAAGGTTTTTTCTCTCTGCGCGCAAATACATTTTCTTTTGGGATGGCAAGTAATACACGTGCGCGAGTAATGTTGTTAAGCTCTTCAATTGTACGTGCGAGTTGTTGCTCACGACCATGCTTTAAGCGTTCGCGCTCTAAGCGTTGACTTACACCAAAGCCCATATCTTGCATGATGATATCTGAACCCGATGTAGGCCCTTGCTCTAACCCTTCACGAGTCATTAACAGCTTAATGTTTTGATATTCGGTTTCAGGGACAAGTACCACATTACCATCAACTTGATATTCGATTTTTTGTGCATCTAAAAAGTCGAGCGTTTGTATTAGCTCTTCTGTTTGCATTTTACCAAGCGGGCGCATATCTGGCTGGCGAGCCCAAATAATGATGAATATAGCAATTGCTAAACAAATGCCTAAAGCAATAACAAGCGTTACTTGGCGCAATAAATCAACACCGTTTAACGAACTTAAATAGCCAGATTTTTGTTCTTGTTGATCGTCGCTATCGCTTTGGTCAATATCACCAGTAGCAAGTGCAAGATCGGTTGATTGATTGGATTGCGCCACAATAATTCTCCACTACCTAGTTAAACAGGCATGTTCATGATTTCTTTGTAAGCTTCAACAAGTTTATTACGAACTTGTACTGTCGCTTCAAATGCCACTGACGATTTTTGAGATGCAATCATCGCTTCAGCCAAAGAGACGCTTCTGTCGCCGGTCTCTACTGCAACCACTTTTTGCTTAGCATCTTGCTGTAAACCGTGCACAGTATTAATTGCATCTGACAGCATGTCGCCAAATTGAGCCGTTGATGAGGCTTGTGTTTTTACTGGCAGTCGTTCAACTTGATTACTAAGACCAGCCTCTAAAGCCATTGATTGCATTTCTTGAAATACAGCGCTATTTTGAATTTTCATAATTTTTCTCTGACAGTGCAGTTAACTCTTAATATAGATAAAGCACAAACCATGCCAAATAATAAGTGTTAACTTTCAATAACTTAAAGTTTGATTTTGTGAGTCAGAGTTTTGACAGCCCTTAAATTCAATAACTGAATCAAGGGCTAAATGTGAGGCTACGCAGGAAGTGAAATACCTAAGTCGCGCATTTGCGCTAGTTTATAACGCAGAGTCCGAGGGCTAATACCGAGGGTTTCAGCAACATCTTTTCGTTTACCTTGGCATCTTGCTAACGTTTCTAAAATGATACGGTGTTCTTTATCTTTGAGCTCATCTTTATAACTGCCCGTATCAACAGCTAATAAGTCTTGTTTTGGCAGCTCTACTAATGATGACTTTTCATCATAATAAGCCGAGCTAGTAGGGCCATGCTCAATACTTTTATCAGAAGTGTTCGCCTGAGACTGATTAGCACTTTGTGTGCTAATCGATGTAGGCGTCATTACAAAATCTGTTGCGGCTATGTTTTCAATGAAAATAGCATGCTCATTAATAGTATTACCAGTCCTAAGTATAAGCGCACGTTGTATAACGTTATCAAGCTCACGCACATTACCTGGCCAAGAGTGAGCAAGTAATTTTTTCTCTGCGCCACTATCGAGGTAAGCCATAGGCTCTTTGCTTTTGCTTAAATGGCGTTCAATTAAATGTTTAGCCAATACAATAATATCCCCTGGGCGCTGATTGAGCGGTCGCCACATTAATGGAAACACGTTAAGTCTGTAATATAAATCTTCTCTAAATTGATTCTCGCTTACCGCTTCTTTTAGGTCACGGTTACTTGTTGCAAGTATGCGTACATCTAACTGAATTGTCTTGCGTCCACCCAAGCGCTCCACTTCGCGCTCTTGCAAAACGCGTAATAATTTAGCTTGTAATCCAAGATCCATCTCAGTTATTTCGTCGAGCAAGATAGTTCCGCCTTGCGCTTGCTCAAACTTACCAGGGCATGCTTGAATTGCACCTGTAAACGCGCCTTTCTCATACCCAAATAAAGTTGCTTCTAACATGTTTTCAGGAATTGCTGCACAGTTAATTGCAACAAACGGCTCATCGCATCGATTCGATTTATCATGTATGTAGCGAGCTAACACTTCTTTACCAGAACCACTAGGACCAAGCACCATCACACTTGCATCGGAACGTGCCACTCTACTTGCCAATTCTAATAACTGAATACTACTTGGATCGGCAACAATAGGACCGTCTGTCTCTTTTGCTTTTTCAGGTAAGTAGCGGCTTACCATATTGAGCAAAACTTCAGGTGCAAACGGCTTTGCCATGTAATCAATCGCACCTAAGCGCATAGCTTCAACGGCATCATCTATGGTGGCGTACGCCGTCATCATTAAAACAGGTAGCTCAGGGTGGTTAAGCTTAATACTTCGTAGTAAATCTAAACCACTCATAGTCCCCATTTGTACATCACTCACCACCAGCGAAAATTGCTCTTTTTTAAGCAAAAGCATGGCTTGCTCTGCACAATTAGCCGCAATGCATTCAATCCCCGACATTTCGAGTGTATCAATTAAGGCTTCACGAAGCCCTGCATCATCTTCTACAACTAAAATAGTGTTACTCATAATGATTCCTCTAATTTAGATGCGGTGCGAATAGGTAAAAGCAAACTAAAACATGCTCCACCGCCTTTATTATTGGTCACTTCAACACGTCCTTGATGTGCGTTTGCAACTGAACTCACAACAGCAAGCCCTAATCCCGTACCTTGACTTTTAGTGGTATAAAACGGTTCAAATATTTTTTCTGCTAAGCTTAAATCAACACCGGGCCCATTATCAGCAACGCTAATGCGCACATAGTCTGAATCTAGCTCATCGGTAACTGCACTTAAATGCACTTCTGCGCCAGCACCAGTGATCTGGATACTGTTATGAATCAAGTTTTGAATTGCACTGGCTATGGCGGATTTATTACCTATTATTTGAATATCTGGTTCTGGGAGACCGACAGCTAAGTGGCTATCGTTTAGTGTCACCATCGCATCGGCGCCCGCCTTTACTTCGCTGAGTAATTGCTGCATAGACACTTGCTCAACAACCTGCTGATCGCCGCTTTTGGCAAAAAGTAGCATGTCGTTTACTTGAGTTTCTAAATCTTTTAAGCGAGACATTAACTTGGTTTGAAAATTATCGCGAGATGCCTCAGGTAAGCGCTTAGAGCCTAAATTAGCAGCATAAAGCATAGCCGCTGAAAGCGGCGTTCGAACCTGATGCGCAAGAGACGCCACCATTTTACCCAACGCACTAAGGCGCTGCATATGGGCAACACGCTTTTGCAAACGGCGTGTTTCACTTAAATCGGTCATTAAAATAAGTTGCCCCGGCTCGGGAGCTAACGCTGTTATATCAAGCTTTATTAACCGTCCATCTTTTAGTGACACTTCGTGGCCATCGTCCTGGTGGGGTCTAAAAGAGCGCTGAATTACATTAAACCACTTCTCGCCCTCTAAAGGCTCACCCAACATATCAATCGCTATTTGATTGGCCTTTGCAATCATTCCTTTACCATCAAGCACAACTACACCTGCTGGCATAGTATCAACTAAATGAGAAAGCCAACTTGCTTGCTGACGCAGATCGCTTAATTCACCTATGTACTCCTCTTGAAGTAAACATGGGTTATACTGATTTGCAGAAATAAACTGTGGTTTTAGCACGCTAGCAAGGGCCATAATCAAATCTCGAATTTGTATAGATACAAAGCTTAATGCACAATACGTACCAAAATTAAATTGCTATATTTTCATAATCTTACAATAATAATAACGCGACATAAAAATGACGCGAATAAAAAGGAATACAGATGAGTGAGCAAAATAAGTACCGCTGCCCGTGGCTCGATACCACTAAGCCCGATTATGTTTTGTACCATGATTTAGAATGGGGTGTGCCTGTTTACGATGACCAAACCCTGTTTGAATTTATCACACTTGAGTCAGCTCAGGCGGGATTGAGTTGGTATACCATTTTAAAAAAACGACAAGGCTATAAAAACGCATTTGCTAACTTTAATGTAAACAAAGTGGCCTTGTTTACAGCTGATGATGTTGAGCGACTCATGCTTGATAAAACAATCGTTCGCAACCGTTTAAAAATTACAGCAACAATAAATAACGCGCAGCGATTTTTAAACATTCAAAAAGAGTTTGGCAGTTTTAGCGCGTATCAATGGCAGTTTGTAAATAACACCCCCATAGTCAGCAATTTTAATAATACCGAGGACTACCCCGCAATCACTGAGGCATCAACAGCTTTTGCAAAAGATTTAAAAAAGCGAGGTTTTAAATTTTTAGGCCCTACAACAGTATATGCCTACATGCAGGCTTGCGGTATGGTTAACGACCATAGTAATGATTGTTTTAGAAAAGAAGAAATTATTAAGGCTTTTGCTGAATAAGGACTTATAACCATAAAAGTGATCTGTTCACAAAGAGGCTAAAAGACGCTTCGCTTTAAAGAAGTAACGTGTAAGTTAACTATGGTTTCTCACTTGCCTTCGTTTTTAAGATGCGTGTTTAAGTAATTAAAAGCTACGCTTTTCACGCGAGCAAGCTAAGCGTCTACCGCCAAGGTCAAGTTTGCGTTTATCTTTTAGACGCGAAGATTGCTTGCGTAACGGGCAAAGCCCGTAAAGTGATAGCTTACAATGAGTATAAAAAGTAGTTTATCTTTTAGGCATTATTAGTCTCGCGACAGGTTATACTTTTTCATTTTTTCGACGAGCGTTGTTCGCCTTACACCTAATATTTCCGCGGCGCGTGCCACAACATAATCAAAGCGTTCAAGTGCTTGGGTAATTAAGCTAATTTCAAGCTCAGCTAAATACTCTTTAAGCTCAATGCCATCATCTGGAAGTAAGCCACCGGCGTTACTATTAAACTCTGCCTCGGGTTCGTTTTCATAGTCACTAAACCCAGTACTGAATATATCGTTAAACGCATCTTTCTCCATTAGTTCTTCAGGATACTCAGGCTCATAGGCATCAACTTCAATATAACGGTATTTATTAGGTAGGTCAGGTATGTCTACTACCTTTTCGGGGAACATTATAACCATGCGCTCAACCAAATTCGCAAGTTCACGAATATTACCCGGCCACGCATGCTCTTTTAAGCTTTCAATTGCACGCTCAGTAAACTTAGCGGTAGTACCCGTTTGCTCATTTACACGACGCATTAACTCTTTGAGTAATAAAGGAATGTCATCAGCACGCTCACTTAGCGACGGGTTCTCTATAGGGAATACATTTAGCCGATAATACAAATCTTCACGAAAGCTACCGGCTTCTATCATGGTTTCAAGGTTACGGTGAGTCGCAGCAATAACACGTACATCGGCTTGAATTGCTTTAGTGCCACCTACACGCTCATAGCTTCGTTCTTGTAATACGCGTAAAAGTTTAACCTGCATTTGTAGCGGCATATCACCAATTTCATCTAAAAACAGCGTACCGCCTTGCGCTAACTCAAAACGACCTTTACGAGCAGAGATAGCCCCTGTAAACGCCCCTTTTTCATGACCAAAAAGCTCACTTTCTAGTAACTCTGCCGGAATGGCCCCACAGTTTACTGGTACAAAGGGCCCTGTACTTCGCTTAGATAGCAAATGAACGTTACGCGCAACCACTTCTTTACCTGTACCTGACTCACCTAAAATTAAAACGTTTGCATCTGTTTTTGCAACTTGCTCAATTAAAAAGCGGACCTCTTTAACTGCTTGTGTTTCACCAACAAGGCCATCAAAAGACTTATGCGGCTGACTATTTTTGTGCTCCCCCGGCAACATACGATGATACTGCTGGCAATCATGAAGTAACTGTGTGGTAACTTCGTGATTAAATGGCTCGCAAATAAGCCCAACTACGTTAGCAATGCTAAGTAACGGTCTTAACGTTTCACCAATTAATAAAAATGGAAGTGTTGGGTAGCGCTTGATTAAGCTTTCATGATCGAGTGACTGTAAAGCCCCCAAAATAACCATGCACTCGTGCTGCTTATATTTTGCACACTCTTGTTCAAAGTTATCTTCATCTAAGCGATGAGTAACCTCACCGATAAAACCAAGTGATGCGTTTAACCCAATAGAGCGATTGTTATTATTATCTAAAATCAGGATCATAGTTAGCGAGCCGTGCTTCACTCTTTGATATAATTAGCTAAATTGTAAGCCAGTTAAGCACGGATGCAAGTGATAGCGGCAGTTTTTTGACATAAACGCCAAAAAACAGACGCACTAGTAAGATCAATAATACTTAAGAATTAACTATTAAGTATTAAAATTTAAAGTAAACCTAAAATAGACTCAGCAGATTGGTTAGCCTGACCACGAAGTGCAACTGATGATTGCGCTAAAATGTCATTAGACACTTGTTGCGAAATTGCCTGCGCATAATCAGTATCTTGAATTCGGCTTTGACTAGCTGCAATATTTTCTTGCTGCACCCCTAATCCTTTAATTGTACTTGCCAACGTATTTTGAAATGCACCTAACTCAGCGCGTTGCGCATTTATTTCATCATTTGCTTGCTTGGTTATATCGATAGCTGCTTGTGCTCCAGCCTGAGTCGAAATATCAATAGTAGATAGCGTCGGGGCAAGACTTCCATCAGATTGGTTTAGTGTTGCATCAGAGCCTACCTGAAATGATACAGGCTCACCATTAAACAACGGTTTCCCTGCAAAATTAGCGTTTTCAAACGTGTCGTTAATTTGACCTTGCAGCTGCACGACTTCTTCTTGTAGCGAAGCACGATCATTATCAGTCAGTGCACCATTACCCGCTTGAACAGATAACTCTTGAATGCGCGTGACAGCATCATTTACACCACTCAAGCTAGCTTCGCTTACTTGGGTATATGAAATTCCGTTATACGCATTACTTACAGCTTGGCTAAAACCATTTTGCTGTGAAGTAAGCCTATCAATAATTTGTAACGCTGCGGCATCATCTGCTGCACTATTTACTTTTTTACCGGTTGCTAGTTGCTCTGCAAGTTTGTTATTTGTTTGCTGAGTTTGGTTTAAAAAGTTAGCTGATGGTGATTGAATTTTCATAACGGCCTCCGTGGTGCTGACTGATTAAATTATAGCTTAATTTGCGAAATTTTGTGCTTTGTACCATGGTTAGACTAAATTAACTTGGCACTTTGCTTGCTTAGTGGTTAAAGTATTGAGATGCGTATTAAAAAATCACGTTTGCGTGTCATATAACGCCAATAATAAATAATTTGGGTAGCACTATGTTCGATAACAAAACAATTTTAATCACCGGTGGTACCGGTTCATTCGGGAAAAAATACGTCAAAACGCTACTTGAGCGTTACAATCCAAAAAAGATCATTATTTTTTCACGCGATGAACTTAAGCAATTTGAAATGCAACAAGAGTTTGACCAACCTTGTATGCGTTATTTTATTGGCGATGTGAGAGATAAAGACAGATTAATACGTGCCATGCGCGGTGTAAACTATGTTATTCACGCAGCTGCTTTGAAGCAGGTTCCGGCCGCTGAATACAACCCGATGGAATGTATTAAAACAAATATTAATGGCGCTGAAAACGTGATTGATGCAGCTCTTGATAACGATGTCGAAAAAGTAATTGCGCTGTCTACTGATAAGGCTGCAAACCCAATTAACTTGTATGGTGCCACTAAATTGGCATCAGATAAACTTTTTGTAGCCGCTAATAATATTGCAGGTGGCAACCGCACTACCTTTTCTGTTGTACGCTACGGTAATGTGGTTTGCTCTCGCGGCTCTGTTGTGCCTGTTTTTCAAAAGTTTATTGATGAGGGGCGCGACCATATTCCAATCACACACGATGAAATGACTCGTTTTTGGATAAACCTTCAACAAGGCGTCGATTTTGTACTGACTAACTTTGAACGTATGTTAGGCGGTGAAATTTTCGTTCCTAAAATTCCTTCAATCCGTATTACCGATCTTGCCAAAGCGATGGCTCCTGACTTACCACTAAAAATAATTGGCATTCGCCCTGGTGAGAAACTTCATGAAGTAATGTGCCCAGCAGACTTGTGTTTTGAAACCTACGAGTACAACGACCACTTTGTTATTGCGCCTGGTATTAAGTTCAGTAGTCGCAGTAATGACTTTACCGTTAACGCGATTGGTGAGAAGGGTAAAAAGGTAGATCAAGGATTTGAATATAACTCTCTGCATAACTCGCATTACATGACGATTGATGAGATTAAAGAATTTAACACTCAGGCATTAAGTTAAAGCTGAATAAAATAAATGATTCCATATGGTAAACAACTAATAAGCCAAGCAGATATTGATAGCGTTGTAGCTGTTTTAGAGTCTGATTGGCTAACTCAAGGACCAAAAGTACCCGCTTTTGAGGCTGCTATTGCAAAATACTGTAACGCTCAATATGGTATTGCTGTTAATAGCGCGACTTCTGCTCTACATATTGCATGTTTAGCATTAAATGTAAGCGAAGGTGATACTGTTTGGACGTCGCCAATTTCATTCGTAGCCTCAGCCAATTGTGCGCTTTACTGTGGGGCTGCTGTGGACTTTGTAGATATTGATTTGGCGACTGGCAATATGTCAGTGCCAGCCCTTGCTGATAAGCTTATTAGCGCAAAAAAAAATAATTGCTTACCTAAAGTCGTTATCCCTGTTCACTTTGCAGGTCAATCGTGTGATATGGAAGCTATTTACGATTTATCAAAGCAGTATGGTTTTAAAATCATTGAAGATGCATCACATGCTATTGGCGCACAATATAATGGCAATAAAGTAGGTTGCTGTGAATTTTCAGATATCACTGTATTTAGTTTTCACCCGGTAAAGATAATTACCTCTGCCGAAGGCGGTATGGCAGTTAGTAATAATCAACAGCTTGCAAAAAAATTACAGCGCTTAAGAAGTCATGGGATCACTAATGATCCAAATGAAATGACTGAGCAAAGCCATGGCCCTTGGTATTACCAGCAAGTAGAGCTTGGCTTTAATTACCGAATGACAGAACTACAAGCAGCACTTGGTCTCAGCCAACTTGATAAACTTGATGAATTTGTTACAACCAGAAACGCACTCGCTATTTCATATTCTAATGCGTTTGAAACTATGCCACTCTCGCATTTAACACAACTTACAAAATGCTATTCGAGCTACCATTTATACGTAGTTAAACTTGCTGATGGCCACTGCCACCTTCATAGGCATATTATTGAGCAATTGAGGAGTAAAGGCATTATTAGTCATCTTCACTATATTCCAATACACACTCAACCTTTTTATAAAGAAATGGGCTTTAAAGATAGCGACTTCCCCAACGCAATGAAATACTATAAAACAGCATTCACTATCCCTTTGCATCCTCAACTTACAGAGCAAGAGCAGAACTATATTATTGATGAAATTGGTAAATTACTGTGAAGCTCGCACTAGGTACTGTTCAGTTTGGTGTTGACTACGGAATAAGTAATACACGTGGCAAAACACATCAGAAAGAAATAAAAAAAATACTGAACCTTGCCAAAAGCGAAAATATAACGACCATTGATACTGCATCAGCTTATGGTAATGCTGAAAAAGAATTAGGCCAGTGCCTAGTAAATTCATTCAATATAGTAAGTAAAGTTCCTCCTATATCTAATTTAATCAATGTTGATGATTTTATAACAAAAACGGTTAAACAGTCTCTTTGCGACTTAAATTGTGACGCTTTATATGGATTACTACTTCATCGCTTTGAAGATTTTAGTCAATTCCCTGTTGCACTTGATTGCTTAAAGCAAATTAAAGCAGATAATAAAGTAAAAAAAGTGGGAGTATCTTTATATTCCCCCGAGCAGCTTAATAATGATGTATTAGCATTTGCAGATCTAATTCAGTTACCTCTTAATATTCTTGATCAACGCTTCGTTCAATCAAATTCATTAAAACAACTAAAAGCTGCAGATATAGAAATTCATACTCGTTCAGCCTTTCTTCAGGGGTTATTGCTAATGGAAAGTGACACTTTCCCAGATTATTTTAAACCTATTGCTCCTTTACTAGAAAAGCTTACCACGCTGAGTAATTACTTAAATGTCTCAACGTTATCACTAGCATTAAATTATGTGGTTAGTATTGATGAAGTAGACAAAGTGGTTGTAGGCGTAAACAACGAACAACAGCTTAATGAAATTTTAAGCTGCTTAACTTCAAGCTTATCCAATATTGATTTATCTGAGTTTAGCCTACCTGATGAGCGTTTTATTAACCCAGCACTTTGGCAATTAAACTGATAGAGATTGATAGTGAGTATGTGCTCTCGTGCATGTATTAATTAATTTAGCTGTTTCAACAGGCCCAACGTTAAATAAGCAGTCAATCACACTTAAATGAGAGATAAACTCACCCTTAATTTGTGGGTATTTAGGATGAATAAAGTTTTGATAAAAAACATCAATACCATTTTTAACTAATGCCCCGCCTGGGGTCTCTTGTTCAATGTAAGCCTGCGCGCCTACTGGTGATAAATAAGTATTACATTCTAACTCATGACAAATAGATACTAGCCGAGCATCTTTAACACCAGACACGCCTTTAAGCTGAGAAGCAGTAAATGTTGGTGTGGTTATATTCATATACCCCATCAATACTCTAATGATTTTAATATTCATTTGAGCCAGGCAAGTAATGCTCTCGTCTTTATAAATGGGAGCTAATAGTGGAAACAAGGAACTAAAAAACGGTGCTTTTGCGTAGCTTTCAGCAATGCTTTTAAGATGCTTTCTTCGCCAAGGATTTGCACTGACAAATTGAGTGTTTTCAATTGTTGCTGTCATTCTTCCTTTAGGGGTACTTACCGGACAAGTCAGCATAAGCTCTTGCTTACCCGATTTAATTTTATTTCTAACATGCCAATCACTTTTTTCAAGCTTTACGTTGTCTAAAAATACGAATTTATCGGCGCTGTTAATTAACCCAAAATAACCTAACCAGGGTAAGTAAGTAGGCTGCATTATACTCAGTAACATGTTATTTCGCTTTTACTTAATTGCATTGTAAATTCATAAGGGTAACCACCTGGCTTAGTAACGTAGTCATGCTTTAAGGAAACAAAAGGTGTCATTGTTGTTTTGCATAATTCAAATAATTCTAAGGGTGAGACATAAAAAAGAGCCTCATTTTTAAATTCCACAAATGTCGATAACGCATTAAAAATAACCGACTGCTCACACTGCTGAATACTTTTTTGTAAGGTAAGTGTTAAAAAGCCCATGTTATCAGTCATTTTATTATTGAACACACCGCTAATAAGCACATGGTCATAGCCTTGTGCTATCTCATCCTCATAGATATCAAACACTTTGAATTGAGCTTTTGTATCTGAGGTAAACTTGGCATTTGCGGCGTCTATAAACTCTGGTACAAAGTCATAACCTAAATACTCACCGGTAAAACCGTTTTTTCTTAGATATGAAAGCATATCACCCAGCCCACAGCCTAAATCAATAACTCGGCTACTTGATGAAATCATATTCAGAAATATCGCAAATCTTATATTTTGTGATTCTTTTGATACATGCTGTACTGATTTGTGGCTGTCACCATACTCTTTATACAGAGACTGATAATACGACTTTAAAGTATTACTTGTCTTGGTAGTCATTTATAAACATTACCATATTGGTTAATTGCTCTTGAGGTGTTTCGGGACGGACAAATAAATTTATAATTTGATCATCAATCAGTGACGCATTTGGATAATGTCCATTGGTTTGTAATTCACCTAACGATTTATAATGCTTAGTAAAAATAATGCCACTCTCTTTTGCCTTAGCTAAAAAGTGACTTCTATTTTTTATAAGTAAAGGGTAGCGCCAATACGTTACTTCAGCATCAAAACTTGCTTTTACAAAAAGCGAATTAGTAATATTATTTTGCAGATAATCTACATTCTCTTTTCGCACTTGCATTTGCTTATTTAAATTTAAAAAGCGGCCATTTAATACTTCTAACGGTTTTACGTCACTAAATTGAGCCATTTTATTCTCGTTTAAAAACTCCTTAGCGCATTCAAATAGCCGCTCAGAGTTAGTTAAAATAGCTCCGCCATATTGATTATCAATAGGTTTATCATACCCAAAACTTAAAATAGAGAAGTCGCCAAAGCTACCTAACGGTTTGCCTTTGTATTTACTGCCATACACCAAACATGCATCTTCTATTAGTGTAATGTTATTGTGTTTTGCAAACTTTTCTATTTCATCAATTTTACAATAGTGTCCGTAACCATGAACGGCCACTATTACTGATACAGAATCATTAAAAACAGCTTCTATATTAGTGACCTCCATAGACAAAGAGCACAACGAAACATCAGCCAAAATAACGTTGTAACCTGCCATTTGAATAGCAAACAAAACAATCGGGCAACAGCTTGCTGGCATTATTACTGAGCTACCCTTTGGAGCCTGTGAGGCATTGAGTGCAGTTATAAGCGCAAAGCTTCCAGAGCTAGTCAATAATGCATGCTGGCGGTCAAATGCAGTAGCAATAAGGCTCTGTAATCGAGTTAAACCCATAACCTCAAATCCTTGCGATAACGAGATAAAGGAAAACCTTCTGGTTGAGTCAGTATTTCTACTTTCTTAACACAATGCTGTAAATCAGTTTTCAATTGCTCAAAAGAAAAAAAGCGCCACTGAGAATAACGATGTATCAACGGAATCGTTTTTTCATATTCCAGATCACTTGCACTTTTTATATCGTGCTCAAAGTGTTTATCGAGTATATCGCCAATCAAAATTATACCTCCGGGCTTGCATACTCGTATCATTTCTTTAATCGCATCAAGTGCATATTGATAGCTTGGGAAGTAATGAAAGATACTGTAACTGAGTACTCTCTCAAACTCATTGTTTTCAAATTGAAGAACACTCGCTTGTGATTGATAAAAAACGCCTTGAGGGAGTAATTTTTTTGCTTCATCTATCATTGCTTGAGAGTAGTCAACACCTGCATACTGTGAGCACTTGTGTAATTTTGATAATAGTAAGCCGTTACCACACCCTACATCTAAAATACTATTACCTTGCGCTGAGAACATGAGTTTTTGCTCAACATCATCGATGAGCGCCTGCCAAAGTGTATCGTCAAAGGGTCGCCCAACCTGTGCTTTAAAATCACTGTTTATACGCGCAATTTCATCCCACTCTGCTTGTTTAGAATTAAACTCACTCATTTGATACCTTTAAAATTTCTTTTGCGAATTGCTCGGTCGAATCGAGATAATATGATGATAACATTGCGTCTCTTTGCGCCAGAACACCGGTGTGTAAAAACCCCTCAATGTTTAATGTTAAGCTTTCTATCGTTGCATCTTCAGCAAGACCCAAATCAAAGGTTAAATGTGCTCTGGCAAGTTCTAAAGTATCGGTATGTTGTTCTCTCGTTTGTGAAATGGCGCAGTTAGGTATAAGGCAAAAACCTGCTTCATACTTTGTTAATCCCCCGCCATTAATGATTAAATCGGCTTGTTTGTATACAGCAGACATATCATCAACAAACTCTAATGCTTGGTAAGTGTTATTTTTTAAACTAATAGAAGGGGCTTTTTGATCTAATAAAATAATTTTCTTACCTACCACTAGCTTATCTAAGGCATTTACAACATGCGTAGCCACATCAAATCGATCATTACCGCCAATAAAAACCAAAATAGTATTAATACTATTTTGAAAGTGACCTTGTGAGCGGCTTCGCCTTAATGATAATAATTCTTGGGCAAATGAAAAGTAACGTACCCCTAACCTATGTTTATTGGTTGAACGACAAAACGCCTCAGCGTTAAATCTAAAATTCACAATAAGATCTATAAAAGTGTAATTATATTGATCAAAGTCGTCGATGATGCATAGCTTCAACCCTATTTTTTTTAACTCAAATAATTGCTCAAAAGTGAACTGATAGCTATCGGCAAGCACCGTCATATCTGGCTCAAAAGTAAAGTCACTGCCTGCTACGGTGAAACCAAAATTATTAATACGCTGGGTAGAAAATTGATCAAAGTCGCCAAAAAAAACAATATTACTAAAAGGCTGTAATGCAAAGGTCGCCCTTGCAACATTTAAACACCTTGATAAATGCCCAAAGCCTGTTTTCATAGTTCCATTACAATAGAATATAAAATTAGCCAACAGTGCAATACTCTTTTAATTCTTTATGAGCAAGAATTAGCACATCAGATAACAACCAGCAACGACCACTAAACCTACCCGATACAATAATATTTTTAAACGAATTTGTTAATGTTTCATAATTAATCTGTGTTGTAGTACAAAAATCATGCGTAGGTACAGGAAAAGTATTATCAATTATTTGTACACAACCACTTTTTATTTTGGTGTCAGCCGTTAAAACTCCCATATTTTTTAGATCAATAACACCCTGCTCTAATGTGTATGTAGGATCTGCTTTGTACCTTAATACCTCTGCCGATACTTGATACTTATCACTTTGCCTTAAATTGTTATACAGTGTAACCCTGAAAATATCCGAACATGGGTCCCAGTTCCAAAGGTAATGCGATTCTTTATTTAAAGGCTGCTTATCAAACGTAAAATGTAAGATATTTGCGGTCCTAAATATGGGTTTATAATTTGCGATCGGTAAATTAGCGGCCTTTAGTGCAAATACAGGCGGCGCACTCCAAAATAACAAGTCGCACTTAATACGTGAGCCATCGTTAAGGCTAAACGCAGTAACTAAATCATCTTGATATTCAATATCTACCACTTGACTACTACAGCGAATTTCAACTCCTAAAGATTCAGCTTTTGCCTGTAATTGATCGATCCAAGTCTGCGCGCCTTTAGCGCTATTTGGGTAGTAATAATTAGGAAGGTATGAACCTTGCTCTGCAAGTAATGTTTCAAATTCAGCAGCACTATGATAGCCAAGCTTTTTATCAAACTCTGGATGTTGCTTTAACACTCGTGACAACGATGCATTGAATGCTTTTATTCTTGTAGCGCCAAAATAATTAATGCTGGTATTTTTAGCTAAATCAGTAAATGCTACGTCGTCACCATAAAGCTTATTAATAACCGGTTTTGCAAGGTACTGATAAAACACTACACCTAAAGTTTCACATAAATATTGCTCAATGTTATTAGCCTCAGACCCTGATGTGAGTGACATAAACTCACCAATACCTTGTTTATAAAGTGCTGTATCTAATTTTCTTGCATCAATTGTTTGTGTTTCTAAATCCCACTTACCTGCAAAGTAATTTCCTGTTTTGAGGTGTTTAAATGTACGCCAATTCTTAGAAAATTGAGGGTGGTTGAATAGTATCTCGTCTATTTCAGCAACACCGGTGCTAGCTGGAATGTGTGTACCTTGGTCGTAAAAATTACCAGCATCGTCAGTGACTGAATTCAACAAGCCACCTAACGATTCAGACTGCTCAATTAATACAACGCGATCGTAATGCTTGCGCAACAAAATGCTTGCCGTTATTCCACAAATCCCACCACCGACCACTGCACATGTTTTCATAGCTAGCCTCTTAACTTATTCGTTAACGCAAAACTAACTCTATCACCCAGCTCTACATCGCTTGTTAAACACAGCCCTATTACATCATCAAAATGCTTAGTGTGTAAGCCAAAGCCTGGCCTAACCGATTTGATATCGTGTTTTGTAATAACATGGCCCTTAGGTAAATCCTTAGCAAAATAGAGTGAGCGCCTAGCTAACATATTTTTTTTCGCTGAATCTGTTATGTCATAGCTCACAGTACCTATTGCTTTTTCGGCGTCTCTTACTGACCTAACCAGTGATGAAAATTCGTCTCTATCTAATGAGAAAAAGGCATCTACTGAATCGTCAGATTTATCAATAATAAAATGTTTTTCAATTATTTTTGCACCCAATGTAACACTTACTATCGGTGAAATAATCCCTTGTGTATGATCAGATAAACCAGCAATACAATTAAATCGTTTAGCTATATCGGAAATTGTTGCTAAGTTGCATTCTTCTAATGGGGTTGGATAAGCTGTTGTACACTTTAAAATTGCAATGCTATCACACCCGTTATTGCGCAATGTACTAACCGCAAGTTCAATGTCAGCTAACTCAGCAATTCCTGTTGAAAGAATCACAGGCTTGCCTGTTGCCGCAACATATTTCAAAAGGGGAATATCTGTTATTTCCGGAGAGGCAATTTTATATACCGGTGTATTTAATGATTCAAGTAAATCAACGGAAGATTCATCAAATGGGGAAGAGAATATATCAATTTCGCAACGCTTGGCCTCTTCGAACAGCGCCTGATGCCATTCCCAAGGTGTAAACGCTTTTTGATAAAGTGAGTGCAAAGACACATGTTCTTGCCAAGGGTTGTCGCTAGGCAAACAAAAATCTGGCTTCGAACAATTTAGTGTGATTGTATCTGCCGTGTAAGTTTGTAGCTTTACAGCATCTGCCCCGGCTAACTTAGCCTCAGCGATTAATTTTTTCGCTTTATTTATATCTCCACCATGGTTTGCAGACATTTCAGCTATAATGTAACACGGACTATTTTCATCGATTATTTTATTGTTAATTTTCATAATAAGTCCAAAGCTAATTAATGTTGTTCATTTTGTAATGAAATAGCTAACCCTTCGTTACGAATAACTTGGCTATTAATCTGTTTAATGTGAGGATAAGCATCAAGTATATTTTTTATATTTTGATAATTAATGTTAACAGTATCGTTAGTAAAACGTGCTAATTCTTTAATAACCTGCCAATCTTCAGGTGTATCTAATGTAAACCGATAGCTGCTGTCATCTGTTGTGTTTTGCATTTCATAGGTAGAAAATTGATTTAGTTTATTTTCGTAAAAATGTAACGTCACGTGTTCACGTTCAGACTCTCTGAGTGCAGCCGTATCTAAAGAAGACAGTACGCTCGTTTTAAAAACCTCACAATCAACGCCTTCGGCAAATTGTTCACTCAAAAAGGCATAATCAACCTGTTTTTCAAAGTACGTCTGCAATAATAAATCACACACGCCAACATCTACAAAAGGTGAATCGCCTGTTATTCTCACAATATGGTCTGATGGATATGCTTGGCTTGCTTGCTGGAAACGCGCTAAAACATTATCCTCTGAACCTCTAAACACGTTGATATTATGGCGTTTGGCTAACTTAACCAACTTATCATTTTCTTCGTTAAAAGAAGTAAGAAGAACAATATTATCAATGTACCTAGATTGCTTTAAACGCATTACAATGTGCAAAATAACGGGGATCCCATTTAATTCTTTTAACACCTTGCCTGGTAATCTTGACGACCCCATTCTTGCTTGAATAAATGCAGCAACTGATTTCATTAATTTAACCTTTGAAAGCCACTGTGGCATACCGGCCCATTGATTAGGCTTTCTATATCTGCATTACTGTCTAGCGACTGCTGAAGAAAATAAAAAACATCTCTCATTGCATCAATATATTTATCGCAAAGCTCATCGGTATGGGCAATCGAAAGGTAAATAACATTACTCGCTAAAAATCCTCTTTTAAGCATTTCTTGGGTAAATAGTGTTTTTAATGCCAAAGCATGATCACCTGGAAATATAAATATAGGGACACTATCAATACCTATAATTTTTAGGTTAAAGCCTGTTTGAGTGACGACTTCTTCAATTCGAGATTTTAGTCTTGCGCCAGTTTCATTTAAGCGTTTGGGAATATTATCTCTTTGAAATACTTCTAATGTTTTTAACGCAGCTGTAAAGCCAACTCGTTCGGTCCAATAAGAACTACTAATGAAAGATTGTTGCGCTGCATCCATCACTTCAGAACGACCTATTATAGCCCCTATTGGATGGCCGTTACCCAGTGCCTTTCCTAGTACACAAATATCTGGCTCTATCGATGTTAAAAGATGAGACGCCCCTGTGTTGAGTCTAAACCCTGAGGATATTTCATCAAAAATTACAACAATGTTATGTTCAACAGCTAAATCTTTCACAGCTTGAAGAAAGGCAACATCCGGCAACCCATGACGAAAAACTTCCATCATAACAACGCCAAGGTTATCACCGTGAGCATCTATGATTGCCTTAAAGCCATCAATATCACCTTCTTTAAATGGCACCACAGTATTTTGTAATTGCTTAGGTACACCAGCAGGCCTTAAACCAGGTAATAATTGCTCATCTAAATTTTCAGCGTCAGTTATATTTGTTGCTAAGTACCAATCATGCCAACCATGGTAGCCGCAAAAGGCAACAACATCTTTTTTACTATAGGCACGGGCAATTCGCACTGCTAACGCACACGATTCCCCACCAGTACGAGTAAAGCGGACAGCTCCCGCCCAAGGGTGTATTTCAATAAGTTTTTCTGCTAATTCAACTTCTTCATGGCAATTCAAACTACTCATACTTCCGTTAGAAATCGAACTTATCACCGCATCGTTAATTTCATCATTAGCGTAACCTAAAGAACTAGTACCAATTCCCATAATAGAGAAGTCATAGTAATGGTTATCATCTAAATCCCAAACTTCACAGCCTTTAGACTTTTTATAATAGGCAGGCCATTGATCGGGTAAAAACATTTCGGCACGCTTTGAAAGTAATTGATTCCCACCTGGAATAATTTTTTTGGCTTTTTGCCACAGCTCAGCACCCGAATTGCTTTTTGATGACATGTTTTTTCCTTAGAAATAATAAGTTTAAATTATTTATCAACCATTATAATGAAATTTCGCTTACGCTCTAATAACTTATCGGCTATTTTAAGAAAAGGCTTAGGAAGAATAGATATTTTTTATAGAAGTGATTTTTTCATAAACAAACCATGGTCAGTTTGCTCGCTAATTTCAAAACCCAATTTATTATAAGCAGATATTGCAGGTATATTACCCTTATCAACACCCAGTATAATTGTTTCTATATGAAAGTTTTTAGCTAAGTAATCTGCACTTGCAGAAATAACCTCAGCTGCAACACCTTTACCACGCCATCTAGCCTCACCCAACAAAATCCCCATTGTCGCGGTTTTATTAACTAAGTCGATAGGCTCATACTTTATATTGCCAATATGCTCACCATCAGCAAAAATACCCAGCAAAATAGCTGCGGGGTCTTCATTTTTAGTTTTAATATAAGCCTTCAATTCGTTTAAAGATGACGATGTATAGCTAATAAACTCTTTAGCTTTATTATCTTCAAACCAGCTGAGGTATCGATTTGAAGCATGGGCCTCAGTTAAGAGCGTAAGAACAAATCGTTTACTCTTAATCTGCATATTTACTAGCTCACAGAAGGTTTTGAGTAATCAAAGCTGTAATCACTTAACTCATTCCAACGGTCTCTATATTGCTGTGGAGCATCCGCAATGAAATCTCGCCAAAGTGTTTTTGCTTTCTCATAATAAGGTACTATCGATGTCTCATCACCAAAGTTATAAAGTAACGAGATAAGCACCGAGGTAACGTAAAGCGACTCACCTTCAAGTAACAAATAAAGATGTGTGTATCTTGGATGATTTTTAAATGAGAACAAATACCTTAAACTTTCAAGTAGCTGCTTGAGCGCTTCAGCTCGATTTAAAATTGGACCATCAAGTATCTCAACCATTGTGTTACATAGCTGCTCAAACTCATCAAAATCCAAATAATCTGTTAAACACACACTTTCATCTACACTAGAGAATGGCTGCGTTTTTATATGATCAATAACTTCATTTTTAGAAAAAATAAATTCTTCTAGTAAAATATCATCTGACCTTAAAGGCATGCTCCCCTTAACAGCGGCCCCATCACTGCAATTAAAACAATTTATCCCTGAATCAAGTTTAGACTCTAAAAAACGTTCCATTTGCACTTTTCCTGTGTGCATGAAGTGATCGGTAATTATATCGCCGCCAAAATTGCCAGGTATAATGAGCTCGCCCCCCATTTTTAAAGGCGCATGTATCGTTTCACCCTCACCTGAGTAATAATAGCTACCTTTTGAATGATGATGGTTAGGATCTTTATAACCATTATCAGCACCGAAAAGATAAATATTTTTAAATTCCATACTACCAAAAAAACTAAGTGCTGTGTTCCCAACCAAGGGGTTGCTGAACCCTATAGTTGATGTGATTCTGCCATTATTTAAAAACTCCGAAATATGAAATAATGATGTACCTGCTTCGTTACTTTTTAGTGCAACGCCACACCAGCCAAACAAATCGAGTACGTTTGGGTACATTACATTTAGCACAAGTAGATTTATTTTTTGGCGGGTATTTTCAGGAATAAATGCTGTTAAAAAATCTTCTGTTGCCTTCGTTCTTTCAAGTGCAACATGAAAATCAGGTGTAATACCTTGCTTTAATAATGCTGTTGTAGCAGAGTTACATGCAACGACAATGACCTTGTCTTGTAACTTTTTAATTCTTTCAATATCGTTATCCAATGAAGGTCCATTTGCAACAATAAATATAGGATAATGATTATACTTTTCGGAAACCTTTTTCGCAGGCTGTAGCAAATTAATAGGTTTTAAAGAGTTTTCGACTGAATGAGCAACGCTTAAGAGCGCATCATCAAAAAAACCCCACCCCATAAAAAACTGATGATAATTGCCTTTAAACTCATTAATTAATTTATTTACAGATTCAGAAGGGTAATGTTGAAAAAATAGTGCACTTGCAACACTAAACGCACCAATTTCTCCAGCTCTTAAATGCAAAGCTTCATACATTTCTTGCTCAGGCACACCAATCGAGAAATATAAATAACTTCCAGCTTCATCTACTTTGCTAAGAAAATTAGCCCAGTCAAATGTAAATAAACTTGCAAAAAAATAATCTTCATTGGGTTCAAAGATGCTTATATAAGCTGCATTAAAAGAGTCAAAAAAATGATCTAAATGATATCCTAAGCCAACGCCAAAAATAATTGCACTGGGTACATATTCAGCAACATCTTTTGTCGAAGGAAGATCCTGTTGCGTTTCATTGTAGATAGCGCCAATTTCAGCCATTAAATCAATATGGATAAAACCCGTCTCATTTTTTAAGAATTCCAATTGGCTATGGTCAACTTTACCCATTATAGGGTTTTCAAGCATATTCTTTATTTGCTCACTAGACTGCTTATGCGGGTCTTCACTATAAATAGGAACCCCTGTGTCGTAGTCAACAAAATTAGCTGTACCATTGTGGTTAAGAAATAAATTAAATTTACTGCTTGGCTGATGCGAACTAAATTTCTCGGCAATATCAGGAAAATACTTTTTAAACGCTACGATATTATTGTCGAAAGTCGTATTCGCTTTATCTACAAAAGCATCTTCGTTTTTTTGTTTTTGCGAAATTGAATTAAGGGTCTCTTCAATCTCATTTATTGACTGTTGAGCACTTTGCAGATCATTTTTAGACATTTTGATATTTCTTAATATTCTTTTGGTTTTTATTAAACTGAGTAATATTTTTAAAAGACTGTTTTTTTAAGTCGTCGACTTTATTTATTATATTTTGATGCTTTGCGGCGACTGATAGAAAATAAGTAGCATTTTCATGTAGGGATATTTCATCGGTCGCTTTTATTTCATCAAGTAACTTGCGGTCTAAATTGAGTGCTTTTTCGAGGTTTGGCTCATCAATCGCAGCTTCGAGCTGCGAAATCAAAGAGTCAATTTTATCCAACATGAGCATCGATACCATTTTCAGATAACGTTTGTTCTCTTACTTCATGAGGGATTGCATCCCACGCTGATTTTATCTCTTTTAATAGGTTCGACACTTCAGTAATTATTTCAGGATCGTTTTTGATACTCGCATCCAATAGACGCTCATCCATGTAAGTATAAAGTGAATAAAGATTTGTTGACACATCACCACCAGCATCAAAATCTAAACAACCGCGCAATGCATTGATAATCGCTGATGCTCTTGAGATATGTTCGCTTTTAGCTTCCAAGTGTTTTTTTTCAATCGCTACTTTTGCTAAGACCATTTTCTCAATTGCGCCCGCCATTAGCATTTGAATAATTTCATACCTATCGGCCCCTGCAACTCGCGTTTTTAGGGCCTCTTTTTGATAATTTTTTACTTTAGCGTTGTACATAACTCACCTATATATTTTATTGCTAAATCAATTACTTATACTTAACTATCTGAACGTGTAAAGCCCGGAAGACTTGCCAATTGTGCACTCAAGTAGGTTTGCGTTGACTGCATTTGTGCAAGCAGTACATCTAACCCTGCATATTGTTCGCGAAGTCTAGCTTCCAAAGATTCCATTCTGAATTGATGATTTTCAACATCATCTTCTAAATCAGAAATTTGTCCATTTAAACTGTCCTCTCGCTGCTTCATAATGCCGTTCGTATCGACATAGTTATCCAATAACGTTTCAAACTTTGAAGCTATACCGTTTTCACCTGCAAAAGCCTTGCCAATATCATCAAAATTATTATCTAACGCATCATTCAAGCTTCTCACTAGAGTCGATTTTTCTAAGTAACCTTCTTTATTAACTCCAAGCCCGATATCAAAAATACTCTCAAAAGGACCTGCATCTGATAAGCTAGTTGATAGAGCATTCACTAATTGCGAACTAAGAGAGCGGATAGTAGAATCACCATTTAAAGGCTTACCGATGCGTGACTGAAACCCTAGTTGACCTATAACATTGTTATAATTTGTGATTAATTCATCAACTAACGTTGTTGCACTTTCTCGGTCAAAATCAACTGAAAGCTTGGCTGTCTCATTGTCGACACTTTCACGTTTTGCTGTTATCGTCATATCTTGTACAGCATCTTTAAAGGTGTTTGTATCGTTTGTTATGGTAATACCATCAACTTCAATAATTGCATCTTTTGCGGAGTTTTCTGCTGCTATTCCAATGCCGCCTGCACCACCTGCATTTGCTATAGTAGATACGTTATCAAGTTCAGCGTTATCGTTTGTGATAACAAGATCGTTTCCGGTCCCTGTTACAGTAGAAGTCAAAACAAGCTTCGCTTCAGTACCCGTGTTAATAATATTTGCCGTAACACCAAAATTACTGTCAGAGTCGTTTATAGCATCACGTAAGTCAGAGAGAGTAGCACCGGCGTCTAAGGTTAAATCAAAAGTTTTATCAGGGCCTGCAGAAAACGATAATGTGCCACCTGAAGCACTCACAACGTCTTCATTAGTAGCAAATAACCCATCTTCAGATAAAGCTCTACTCCCTTGAGCAATTGCAACCACTTCTATCTTGAAGTCACCTGGAGTTATATCAGAGGTAGGTGTAACAGAGATCAAGTCTCCGTCATCACTTGTTGGCTGGGTTATATTAGCAACTCGTTTATTGAAGTTATCTGGGTCTGCTAATTTTTCAATTGTATCTTGTAACTGCGATAAAGCAGATTTAACTTCACCTATCGCTGATAACTCGACTTGAAGCGCCTCATCCTTCGCTGCAAAGGCATTCATTTTAGGTACATTTTCAGCATCAACTGACGCCGAAATAATACTTTCCAAATCGAGACCTGAACCAATACCCGCAGATGTAATAAGAGGCATAATATAATCCTAAATAGCTGGAATGGCCTAAACTGTTTTGTTAAACAGTAAACCTTTATTAGTTAATTTATCGGCAAATTCATCTAAAGCTTTAGCTATTTCCCTAAACTCTTCGGTAGGTATCTCTCTAATTACTTCATCGTTACTTTTATCAAGCACTTTAATGATAGGAAGATCTCCACTATCATCAAACTCAAATTTTAAGTTAGTTGATGTTACCGGGATATACTCATTTAACTTCTCTAGATTATCTTTTACCTCGACAAACAAATCTTTATCTTGTTTGCCTTCTTGTTCCTCAATATTTTGAGCATTCTTCAAATCAACAGCTTCTCTTGCTGTTAAAGAGGTGCCCTTTTCAAGCTTTTCCTCTTTTACCGCATCTTTACTAATAGATGAACTTACAATACTAAGCCCGTCTATTGTTTTTTGTGTAGAATTTAAATCAATCATCTCGGCTATCCTCGAAACATATAATAAGACTATAAGCCACATTTGAACTATTTGCTTAGTCTAAAGTGGCTCATAGTTCAAATCAATTAGCCTAAAAGCGATAACGCTGCTTGTGGACGTTGATTTGCTTGGCTTAAGATTGTTTGGCTAGCCTGTTGTAAAATCTGCATCTTAGTTAGGTTAGCTGTTTCTTGCGCAAAATCGGTATCTTGAATACGTGATTTTGCAGCCGATAAGTTTTCTGAGATATTTGACTGATTTCGAATAGTTGATTGAAAACGGTTTTGAACAGCACCAAGCTCAGCACGCTTCTTATCAACAACAGCAATCATCGAGTCCATACCAGCTAAAACAAACTGAGCATTACCCTGCGTTGATACACTAATTGTATCTGCTCTAAATTTAGTATCAAAGTCATCTGTTGCACCAACTGCTGCGCCAGAAACATCAGAAACACCAGCAGCTAAAGTTGTTAAACCTTTACCTGTTAGGTTACTAGCAACACCTGCGATTCCTGATAACGTGAATCCACCATTTGCAGAAATAGAGTTAGGACCACTTGCCGTAGTACCCACATCTTGCATACTAAAACCAATAGTTTGCACAGCATCTGCACCTACTTGGAATTTGGCGTCATAACTACCATCTAATAAATTTTGACCACCGAATGTAGTGTCTTCTGCAACACGGTTTACTTCTGAAGACAATGAACGAATTTCTTCTTGAATCGCTAGGCGATCTTCATCTGTGTTTGAACCATTTGATGCTTGTTGTGCCAGTGTACGAATACGTTGGAACATCGATGTTACTTCATCAAGTGCCCCTTCAGCTGTTTGTGCAAGTGAAATACCATCATTTGCGTTTCGGTTACCCTGATTTAAACCATTAACTTGTGATGATAAACGGTTTGAAATCTGCATACCTGCAGCATCGTCTTTTGCACTGTTGATACGCATACCTGAAGATAGACGTTGGAATGAAGTATCCAATGCATTACTTGATTTGCTCAGTTGTCTTTGTGCGTTCAAAGAACTCACATTACTATTTACATATAAAGCCATGATAGCCTCCGCTTCAAAGTTCGATAGATAGTAACGGGATACCCCTACCCTGTTATTATCCGTGATTTAGAGTCCTGGATTTTTAGTCCTCTAAATCATTTATCGTCCGATAAAGCGAAAGCTTTAGCTTTATTTGTATTTAATTTCTACTTACTTTAATTTTATTAACCTTGAAGTAGACTAAGTGCGGCCTGTGGACGCTGATTAGCTTGCCCTAAAATAGTTTGACTTGCTTGTTGTAATATCTGATTTTTAGTTAAGTTAGCCGTCTCCATTGCAAAGTCAGCGTCTTTGATACGCGATTTCGCAGCAGATAAATTTTCAGAAATATTAGCTTGGTTTCGAATTGTTGATTGGAAACGGTTCTGTACCGCACCTAATTCAGCACGCTTTTTATCAACTACAGCAATCATTGCATCCATACCTGCAAACACTTGCTGTGCATTAGCCTGAGTAGATACACTTATCTCTGCAGCAACCATACTTGTGAAGCTAGCAGTTGCAGCTGTAATACTACCACTACCAATTTCGCTAATTCCGGCCGCAAAAGTAGACATACTTTTACCTGCAACTGCAGATGCAATCCCTGCTATACCAGACATTGTAAAACCACCGTTTGCAGAAATTGTATTAGCACTGCCACCTACATCCTGCATGCTAAACCCGATTGTTTGAACCGCATCAGCACCAATTTGAAAACTTGCAGAGTAAGTACCATCAAGCAGATTTTGACCGCCAAAAGTAGTATCGGTAGCTATACGGTTAACTTCATCAGATAATTGACGGATTTCTTCTTGGATAGCTAATCTGTCTTCATCTGTATTTGAGCCGTTTGAAGCTTGTTGTGCAAGCGTGCGAATACGCTGAAAAGTAGAGGTAATTTCATCCATAGCACCTTCAGCAGTTTGCGCTAAAGAAATACCATCATTCGCATTTCGGTTACCTTGGTTAAGACCTAATATTTGCGACTGTAAACGATCTGAAATTTGTAAACCTGCGGCATCATCTGCTGCGCTGTTAATACGAAGGCCAGAGGATAAGCGTTTGAAAGACGTATCTAAGTCACCGCCGCTTCTCTCAAGCTGCCTTTGTGCATTAATCGCACTCACATTGGTATTTACATATAAAGCCATAATAAACTCTCTTCTTATCTGTCAAAGTTAGGTCACTATCTCGTTCAAAGAAAGTGGGAATTTGACAAAGTAGCTAGATATATAGGCGTTATACTCTGCCTAGGGGCAACTATCTGCCACTTTGTAAGTTAATAATAAACTTACAAAGACAAAAGCAAGCATTAGGCCAACTTTATTTTAAGGACTGTTAAAGATTGAGAATACGTTGTCTGGTGTGTCTTGATTTAAGTTTGGGCAGTTTGAGATTGAAGGAGTATAATTAATGAATAAGGCCCGTTAAGGGCCTTATTATTTGATAAGTTTGAGAGTGGGTGACTAAAATAAACTAATGGCATAGTTTATGCTAGTACATATATGTTCTACAAATGTTAGAACAACTTGGATTAAAGCCTCCGCTGGCAAAATCCTATAGCGCCTTTGTTAATACCCCATTAAGCAAGGGCGCTTTCATTTTTTCTTCGTCAATAAATTGACTAACATCATTTCTAAAATTTTAATTAACCTAGTAGGCTAAGTGCAGCCTGTGGACGCTGATTAGCTTGTCCTAAAATTGTTTGGCTTGCTTGTTGTAAAATCTGCATTTTAGTTAAGTTTGCAGTCTCTGATGCGAAATCGGTATCTTTGATACGTGAACGCGCAGCTGATAAGTTTTCAGAAATATTTGACTGATTACGAATTGTTGATTGGAAACGGTTTTGAACCGCACCAAGCTCTGCACGTTTTTTATCAACAACAGCAATCAACGAATCCATACCTGCTAAAACAAATTGTGCATTACCTTGAGTAGATACACTGATTGTGTCAGCTCTAAATTTAGCATCAAAGTCATCCGTGCCTGCTACGGCTGCACCAGAAATATCAGAAACACCTGCGGCTAAAGTTGTCAAACCTTTACCCGTTAAGTTACTAGCAACACCTGCAATTCCTGATAATGTAAAACCGCCGTTTGCAGAAATTGAGTTTGGACCACTTGCCGTGTTGCCCACATCTTTCATGCTGAAACCGATAGTTTGTACTGCATCAGCACCAACTTGGAAGCTTGCTTTGTAAGAACCATCAAGAAGGTTTTGACCACCGAATGTTGTATCTTCAGCAACACGGTTTACTTCTGATGATAACGAGCGAATTTCCTCTTGGATAGCTAAACGGTCTTCATCAGTATTTGAACCATTTGATGCTTGCTGAGCAAGTGTACGAATACGTTGGAACATTGATGTTACTTCGTCAAGTGCACCCTCAGCAGTTTGTGCTAGAGAAATACCGTCATTCGCGTTACGGTTACCTTGATTCAAACCATTTACTTGTGATGTAAGACGGTCAGAAATTTGTAGGCCTGCCGCATCATCTTTTGCACTATTGATACGCATACCAGATGATAAACGTTGGAATGATGTATCAAGTGCATTACCTGAGTTGTTTAATTGTCTTTGTGCGTTTAACGCGCTAACATTTGTATTTACATATAAAGCCATGATGTCTCTCCTAAAGTAAACTTATCATTTACTCTCAAACTTACTAGATTAAGCAGTGGTTGTAATTTCAACGCTGTGCTTGGTTAATTAAGTTATCGGTCTAGAAAAAAAATCCTTTAGCTTTTTTTTTTAAAAATCAGACTTATTTTTTAACTTACTGAATTTATTAAATTAAAATATACAAAATTTAAATTCATCGATAAATGCAAACACCATTAAAAATGTTTATAAAGTGCTTTTATTTATGAGATAAGCGGTTAATTTAAATAAAGTATTTATTAAAAGCGAAGAGTTTTAAAGAGTAAGGCAAAGTATTGCCTTACTCTGAGTTTAATTACAAGTAATCAAACAATGAAAGGTTTGCTAAACGGCCAAAGGTTGCCTGTGATGCCTGAAGTGCAGTTTCTTGTTTGGTTAACTCAGTTATTGCTTCTGTTATATCTATATCTACTAAGTCAGATCGTGCTGATTTGTTATTAATATCTAAATCTGTATTTGATTGCAGTACTTTTTCTGCTGTATTTATTCTCCCACCCAGCCCAGCTTGTGTTAGAGACACATTATTTTTAGCGTTCATAATTTGAACAAGCGAGTCTGCAATAACTTGCTCAAACTCCTCTTCTGTTAACGCAGGGTTAGTCAGGCCTGCAATAAGTTCACTCATTGAGTTGAGCACATTTTCTTTTTTAGGTGCTTCAAGCGTAATATCAATTTGACCTGTCGCAACTGGAGTAACACTTATCTCCATACCAGCAAACTTAATAGTAGAGTCGTCAATATTGCCGGTTGCTAGTATTGTACCTGCTTGCTCAATTTGATAAGTGTTGGGTGTTCCTGCCGTTGTGATCACATTTAGTGTATTGGCACCCGCTGCCGCTGCCGGATCAGGGTTATAATTAGTTTTATGAAACGTATCAAATTGACCTTGCTCGGTCACATACACCTTAGAGCTTGTAATCCCGCCCGATACAATTCCATCGCTAGAAACAACATCTAAACGCGCATCCACTTTTTCAAATGCATCAAACCCATTATCACTTGATTTAATATTAACCCCTTCGGCTATCTTAATCATATGCTGACCTTGGTCGCCACCATACACATACAAGCCAGTAGATGAATCGAGCGAGTAAGTCTGTGTATTGTCCTGATAACCAGAAAAAATGTATTTTCCGTCTTCCGTTTTAGAGTTCATTAAATCAAGGACTGTACTTTGAAGCGCTTTGATTTCTTCGGCAAGCCCTTCTCTGTCAGCAGCACTGTAAGCACCGTTACCTGATTGAATGGTTAAAGTATGCGCTCTCTCTAAGGCGCCTTTTATGTTTTCAAGGGCACCTTCTTCTATATTCAAACGGCTATTAAGCATGGTTATATTTTTACTGTACTGCTCATTACTCTGAATTCTATCGGTATATTGAAGTGCGCGAGAAGCTGCAGCAGGATCATCCGACGCCGTTAATACACGCTTTTGAGTATTTACTTGCTCTTGAGCCTTACTAACATTTTGTTGATTGTTCAAAATTGAATTTAAACTACTTTGGTACATCAAGTTATTTGATAAGCGCATAATTACCTCGCAGCACTTAATATAGTGTCAAAAATAGTACGAGCGGTTGCAAGCACCTGCGCAGAAGCGGCGTAAGACTGTTGAAAACGTAATAAATTGGCAGCCTCTTCATCTAGGTTTACACCAGAAAGCGATTCGTACCAGGCTTCAGATTGCTGAGCAAGCGCTTCAAACGCGTCGCCATTTGTTTTTGCTTGATTAGTTACCACGCCAATATCGCTAACCAACCCAGCATAAGCCTGATTAAATGTTTTGTGGTTGTCTGAGTTTGCACCGGTAACAACATTTTGGCGCACTAGTTCACCTTGTTGTAACCCCGCTAACTTTTGACCGTTACGATTATCATCAAAACCACCTTCGTTAAACTCAAGCGTAAATGTGTCGCCGGTTTCAGGGCTGCCTTCAATATCAAAGTCAAAACCATATAATTCAAAGCCACCACCAGCCTGTTGCAACATGTCTTTTGCTGGCGAAGTTGCTGTAAAAGTACTGCTATTCACACCATCGCTTATTGTGTATTCATTTAGATTAGCGGTTTTAACAACAGTAATAGGCCCGTTTGTAAGGCCTGCTGGTGATGTTATAAAGCTACCTGTAGTAACATCACTTACTTCACCAACCGTAATTGTGGCATTACCTATGTTGTTAATGTCGTTTGCTGTTCTTATTGGTGCTGCAAGGGCTAGATCTTCACCACGGTTGGTTGCTAAAGACATATTTGCCGCCGACTCAGAGTTAAGCTTTATTTGAAACTGATCACCTGTATTTGCAGCGCCCGCAACATTAATTTCTAAACCAAACGATTCGCCACTCGTGATTGTAGATGAATCAATGACGCCAGCGGTTATATTTGCTGTTGATGCGGTGCCTAGCGGCTCACCTTTATTATCTATGGGCTGAATCTCTACCGTTGTCGCACTGGTATAAGTGACTATAAAATCACTTGCCGGCAATTCACCGCCTTTGCCTGCTTCAAGCGTTGCAGTCATACTTGAGCTACCCGTATTCGCTGCATAAGCATAGCCACCAACCGTAGGAATATTAAAAATGTTTCCCCCAAGCTCTCCATTAGCGTCCATACCTAGCTTGTTTTGTTCATTAAAAGAATCAGCTATTGCTAAACCCATTTGGCCAATTTGATTTTGAGCCGGGACTAGCACATCGTCTCTAAATGCCAGTAATCCGCCGATTTTTCCTTTTAATTTAGATACATCAACTTCAAGCGGCACTGCCTTGCCACCATTTACATCTAGCCTAAGCTCTTTAAAATTTGGATCAGGATCGCCACGCATAGAAAACAAATTAAACGAGCCATTTTGCATTACAACTGCTTCACCTGTGCCCATAAATACAAGTTTTTCACCGTTTGGACCATCCAGTGTTTCTATGTCTATTAGCTCAGATAAATCACGGATAGCCTTATCGCGTTCATTATAAGTAGAGCTCGCATCTGCTTGGTTATTAGTGCCGTTTACAGCGGCAATATCCTGATTTAATGTGCCAATTTTTTGAATTAAGCCATTCGCCTCTTCTGTAAATACGTCTAGCTGTTCATTGACAATATTTTTCTGATCAAAAACAATGCCTGAGAGTCTGTCCATTTGATTCACTAAGTTTTCAGCATCGGTCATCACAAGCGAGCGAGCAACAGTAGATGAGGGTTGATTTAGCGACTCTTGAACATTATTAAACAATGAGTTTATACTAGTAGATAAACTATTAGAGTCTTCTGAAAACAAACTATCAACACGATTTGCTTCTGTAACAAACTGATCAAAAAACGTTTTATTAGAGGTATCTCTATTTAATTGCTCTTGCGCAAACTGATTTAACAAGCGATAGGTTTCTCCTTTTCCTACCTGGTTATCGATCATAGTTGTATGCTCAGTGCGCTCTCGCACGTAGCCTTCGGTATTTACATTCGCAATATTTTTACTTGTCGTTTGCAGTAGTTCAGAGTTAGCTCTAACCCCTGAACTGGCAATATTTAATAAGTTAAACGACATTTACTTTACTCCTTGGCGAATTACGCTTGTTGCAACATCTTTTAATTGAGCACTGTTAAGTACTTTTTTTATCTTGTCCGCGTAATTAGGATCCGTTGCATAGCCAGCTCTTTGTAAAGAATCTAAAAAATCGCTTGGCTTAGCAGTATTTTGTAATGCTTCTTGATAACGAGGATTTTGAGTTAAAAAATCAACAAAGTCGTTAACACTCTCTTTTATCGAGTCATAAGCTCTGAAACTAGCCTGCTTTTTAACAGGTGTTCCTTCTTCAAATTCTAGGGTTACTTTACTTGCCTTTTCGCCATCCCAGCTTTTATCTGATTTGATATTAAATAAGTTATTTGAACTATTGCCGTCGCTCTTATTAATAATGTGCTTACCCCAACCAGTCTCAAGTGCCGCTTGTGCAACCATTACAGCAGGGTTTAAGCCAATTTTTTGTGCTGCAGTTTTAGCGTGTTCCCACACTGTAGTAACAAACTCTTCTGTGCTTTCGAATGGCGCTGAAGATGCTTTAGGCACTTTAGAATCGGCTTTATTGTTATGCACATTAATCGCTGCATTTTCTTCGTTTTGAGTATGAGGAAGCGACGAGCCAGCACGCATATCACTTAAAAAGTCATTGGTGGTTCTCAATACAGAGCCCGGCATAAAAGTTTTGCCGTCTGGCGATAACTGCTGAACAATTAAATCAGCAAGGCCTAAAGAGCCATTTGATGAAAGCTCAGTAGATAGCTGTTGATCGTGCATGTCTTCAAAAAACTTAACACTACTTGAGTTAAGCGGACTTTCTTTATCTTCAAACGCTTCGTTAGCTTTACGCATACTTTTAAGTAACATTTGAGTGAAAATAGCTTCAAATTGCGCAGCTGCTTTTTTTAGAGCGGCTTTAGACGCATCAGTCGATGCATCACCACTGCTTAAGGCTTCTTTACGAAGTGAATCTAAATTGCCTAAATCAAAAAAGTTTTGTTTGTCTAGATGATTCGTTTCCATCAGCTTTTTGACACAATAGTGAATAATATAAATTAAAATGCAAAATTTAAGCCAGATTGGAAATGTGAATGAGGGAGTAAAAGGGAAGCTTTAGCAAAGCATTTGCTAAAGCTTAATAAATATTAAATAACAACAAGTTGACCGTTAATAGCTCCAGCTTCTTTTAGGGCTTCTAAAATAGCCATTAAGTCGCCTGGTGCAGCGCCTACCTCGTTAATAGCGCGTACTAAATCGTCTAAGCTAACACCCGGGTTAAAAACAAATGCACGAGAATCATCTTGGTTAACATCAATGATTGATTGCTGTGTCACTACCGTTTCCCCCTCAGCCAACGCATTAGGTTGAGTCACGTTTTGCTGCTCTGTAATAGTCACTGTTAACCCACCATGCGTTATTGCAGCAGGCTGCAACTTAACATTTTTGCCTATTACAATAGTACCAGTACGGGAGTTAACTATAATTTTGGCAGACATATCTGCAGGTTTAAACTCAAGGTTTTCAAGTGTTGATAAATAAGATACGCGTTGAGAGGCATCTCTAGGAGCAATCACACGAACAGAGACTGAATCGATTGCTTTTGCACTGTTAGGCCCGACTAAATCGTTAATTGTTTTTTCAAGGCGCTTTGCTGTTGTAAAATCAGGGCGATTTAAATTAAAAGTTATAAAGTCACCTTGCATAAACGGGCTTTTAACTTCACGCTCTACTGTTGCGCCACTTGGAATGCGCCCCACCGTCGGGGTATTAATAACAACACGGCTGCCGTCAGCACCTTGTGCGCCGAGGCCTCCAACAATTAAACTGCCTTGAGCTACAGCATATACATTGCCATCAGCCCCTTTTAAAAACGTTTGCAACAAAGTACCGCCACGCAAGCTACCCGCACTGCCGATAGATGAAACGGTGACGTCAATTGTTTGACCTGGCTTTCTAAAAGCAGGTAATTCAGCATGTACAGCAACGGCAGCAACGTTTTTAATTTTAGGACTTAAGCTTGCAGGTAGCGAAATTCCAAAATTGCTCAACATGCCTTTAAAGCTTTGTTGAGTAAACCGGCTTTGCTCACCAGTACCCGGTAAACCGACTACTAAGCCATAACCTACCAACTGGTTCGATCTAACCCCTTCGACCATAGAAATATCTTTAATACGCTCTGCATTTGCCGAAAAATGGCAACCTATTAGCGTGATTAAACAAATTAACTTTAATACATTCATAATGAATGCCCTCTAAAAAGGAAAAATCGAACTGCTGAAAAAACGTGTTAACCAACCTGCACTTTGCGCTTCTTGTGTTTGCCCTTTGCCAGAGTACTGAATACGTGCATTGGCTATTCGGTTTGACTCAACTGTATTATCAGAACTCACATCTTGCGGGCGTACCAAACCTTCCAAACGGATAAATTCTTCGCCAGTGTTTAAGGTTAACCACTTTTCGCCGCGAATCACTAAGTTACCGTTAGGTAGAACACGCATAACATTGACCGAAATATTGCCAAATAAGCTGTTGGATTGATTTGATTTAGAATCACCCGTAAAAGAGGCATCGCTACCAATACCAAACTGAATACTATCGCCACCAATGTTAACGGGTAAACCTCCAAGCCCTATTACAGGGTCTAGGCTTGCATCAGATTGCTTATCAGTTTCTGTTTTAGCAGCTTTCGTTGCTTGAGTAGACTCTTGTAGATTAACAGTAATAATATCGCCAGTACGCAGTGCTTTTCTGTCTGCGTATAAGTCGTTTGATACATTAGTATTAAATAACGAACCCGTTGCAACTACCGGCTCCATACTTGGTTCAGGATACATTGGCGCATAATAGGGGTCATCTTGAACAACATCACTATTTTGTGTTGAGACACAGCCACTTAAAAATAATGTACCTACCGCAAATAACATATAATGACGCATAATTCCCCCTACACCTTATAATTGCTGATTAATGTAACTCATCATTTCATCAACAGCCGAAATAACTTTTGAGTTCATTTCATAGATTCGCTGCGTTTCAATCAGGTTAACCAACTCTTCTGTTACATTTACATTTGATGTTTCAAGTGAACCCTGAATAATTGTGCCTAAGCCTTCTACACCCGGGTTACCTTGCACAGGCGCGCCACTTACAGCCGTTTCGGTGTAAAGGTTTTGCCCTACAGGCTCAAGACCCGATGGATTAATAAAATCACTAATTGTAAGCTGGCCAATAACAACGTTGTCGGCTTGGCCTGAAATACGCACAGATACTTCACCATCTTGTGAAATAGTGATTGATTGCGCATCATCAGGAACGTTCATCTCTGGTTGCACAACATAGCCAGAACCAGACGTTACAATTCGACCATCGCCATCGGTAGTAAACTGCCCATTACGAGAATAAGCAATATTGCCATCGGGTTGTAATACTTCAAAAAAGCCAGGCCCTGAGATCATCCAATCCAATGAATTCTCAGTAGTTAGCATATTACCTTGAGAAAAGTTTTTTTGGTTAGCCACTACTTTTGCACCGGCACCTAACATTAAACCAGATGGCATTTCGGTGTCTTGTGACGAGCGGCCTCCGGGCTGGTTAATATTTTGATAGAGTAAATCTTCAAAAATAGCGCGGCTTTTTTTATAACCGACCGTACTGGCATTCGCTAAATTGTTTGATATAACCGAAATATCGGTTTGTTGAGCGTCTAGCCCCGTTTTACTGATCCACAATGCTGGATTCATAATCGTGTCCTCATTTAAAGTTAAACTATGCGCATCAGCTGATCTTGTGATCTATCAAGATCTTCAGCTGTTTTCATCAGTTTTACTTGTAACTCAAATTGACGTTGATGGCTGATCATATCGACCATTTCGTGAACAGGGTTCACATTAGACATTTCTAAGGTTCCGCTTAATACTTTGACATTGGCAGAAGTATCAACAACCTCTCCTGCCTTAGGCCTAAATAAACCATCGTTCCCTTTTTCTAGTTGAAAACTATTAGCTTCAACCACCTTCAAACGGTCAACTTCTTCTAAAAACGTAGCAGGCGCCCCCTGCGGACGAACTTGAATTGCACCGTCTTCACTAAATTCAATTTTTTCGATCGGTACTGGTAAAATAACAGGCCCGCCTTCGCCAATTACTTGACGACCATGGCTGGTCATTAACCTACCTTCAGCGGTAATATTTAATGTACCCACCTTGGTGTAAGCTTCATTGCCTGAGGCATCTTGCACGCTTAACCACGCGTTATCGCTCATTGCAATATCTAGGTCTCTGCCTGTTTCGACTATGCCGCCAGAGGTCATATTAGAACCCGGACGCTCTTGCATAGAAAAAACACGCGACGGCAACCCTTCGCCAAAAGCCTGCATAGAGCGAGCTTGTGCAAAGTCTGACTTAAATCCAGTGGTATTCGCATTCGCCAAATTATTGGCTTTGAGGGCCAGCCCTTGTAGGCTTTGTTTAGCGCCTGAGGCCGCAATGTAAACCATTTTGTCCATAGCATCGACTCATTTCAAAAATCTCTATACACAGGAAATGCAAAATAGATGCCACAATAGGAAATGATGTAAAATGGTTATAAAACAAACTAAATGAAGTAAAAATAAAAAGGGCCACTTTAAAAAGCAGCCCTTAACATGGTGTTAAGTATTAAATTAACGAATCTGTAAAATTGCCTGTTGCAGTGTTGAGTTAACCTCAAGCGCACGAGAGTTAGCCTGGAAGTTACGCTGAGCACTAATTAGGTCAACCAACTCATTCGTTAAGTTCACATTAGATTGCTCTAGTGCTGATGAATTTATTGAACCTAATGTACCCGAACCTGGTTCACCTGCAATTGGCTCTCCTGACGTTAAGCTCTTTTTCCAAGAGGTATCACCAACTTGCGATAAACCCTGTGAATTAGAAAAACGAACCATCGCTACCTGACCTAAGAAAGATGTGTCGCCATTACTGTATGAAGCCACTATTTTTCCGTCGGTACCAATATCAATACCCGCTAAACGACCAACCGTAGCGCCATCTTGGTCTAGCGCTTTAACTTCAAATCGACTTGCGTACTGAGTTGGCTGCTTATTTGTAGTTGCAGCCTCATCTCGCCAATTAAGCTCTACGCCCGTATCAGGAAATGACGCGCCGTTGGTCAGTAACGAAGATAAACCAGTCCCAGCACCCGCAGGTAAAACTAACTCATCGAAACTGCTTGGGTTTGCATTAGCAACCCCATTTGTTGTTTCAGGTAAACCGCTTGAGCTAAAACCTAGGGTAGTTAAAGGTGTGTATGGCGCAGTAGTTTGCTCAGCGCCCGTTGCTGGATCAACAACTAAACCATCGAGCGTTGCATGTATATCCCACTCATTAGGGTTTGTCGTCGGATCATTTTTTACAAAAAAGTATTGTAAAACATGTGCCTCACCCAGTGAATCGTAAACAGTGGTTGAAGTTGATGAGTTATACGAAGCACTTTCTGTTGGATCAAATGGCAACGAAGGCGCATCTGCACGTGAATCTAAATTAAATGAGCTGTATACCGTTGCCGTTGCACGAGGTGATCCAGACGAATCAGGGATTTGCAGTGCCGACGAAGTACTTAAACTAACAGAGGTCGTATCGCCGGTAGCCTCATCTACAGGGAAACCTTGTAAAAAGTTACCTTTAGCATCAACGATAAAGTTATCTTTATCTAACTTAAAAGCCCCTGCTCTTGTAAAGGTAAAATCTTGCGCACCCAGGTCTTGGCTCATTGCAAAGTAGCCTTCACCTGTAATGGCTAAATCCAATGAGTTATTAGTAAATTGCAGCGAACCTTGGTGAAATTGCTGGGCAACCATAGTAGTTTGAACACCGTCACCATTTTTAGTTCTACCAGAACTAAAGACTGAAGAGGCATATACATCTGCAAACTCAGCACGTGACTCTTTAAAACCGGTTGTATTAACGTTCGCAATATTATTTGCGGTAACGTCTAAATCTTTTTGTGCGGCAGCTATGCCTGTTAATGCAATATTGAAGCTCATAATTGACCTCTAACCTATTAAATACAGCCTGCAAACAGGCGAAATATTATTAAACTCTATTACGCGATCTCTGCGACATCAGTCAGCCTAACCGCACCTTCTTTAGTGTTAATAATGATGCCATTAGCACCATTTATATTTACACTTTCAATATTTTTAAACGTAGCAATAGGAAGGCTTGAAAATTCACCGTTGGTGCTGCCTTCAGCCACTATATTGTATTCACCCTCTGGTAAACGTTCACCCGCTTCGTTTTTACCATCCCAAGCAAAACGTACTGCACCAGCCGATTGCGATCCTAGTTCAATACTTCTTACAAGTTGTCCAGATTCATCCGTAATACGAAGCGTTAAACTCTCTACTGGGCTTTCTGCAACCACTGATCCTTTGGCGTCACCCGTTGCATTTAAATCTAAAGAATCTGACTCTAATAACGCTTGCTTTCCAACTAATGTTGACGCTTGTAAAGCGGAGTTAGATGTCATCGAAGCTGCAAGTGACTCAAAATTACTATTAAGGTTTGAGATACCTTCAGCCATAGTGAAGTTGGTCATTTGCGCAATCATTTGATCGTTATCCGCAGGCTTGCTCGGATCTTGAAACGATAATTGCTGAGTTAACAACGAGAAGAAATCTTCTTGAGTTAACGCATCGCTTTGCTCTTCGGTTGTAGTTGGTGTTGTATCCTGCCACCTTAAAGAGTCTAAATAGGATGAAGATGTACTAATATCGTTACTCATAACCTACCCTCGGTTAACGCTGACCTAGCAGCAGAGTTTTACTTAACATTTGCTTAGCTGCATCTGCAACTTGCACGTTTGTTTCATAAGAGCGAGAGGCAGAAATCATGTTAGCCATCTCCTCTACAACATTAACGTTGGGTTTGTAAATATAACCATTTTCATCCGCACTCGGGTGATTAGGGTTGTATTCAATTTGTAATGGTGCACTGCTTTCAACAATGCCCAGCACCTTAACACCAACAGAGGAGCCCTGATTGTTACTTGCCGACTCAGAAGCTTTGGTAAGCTCTGCAGCAAATACAGGTTGTCGCGCCCGGTACGTTTTGTCTTGAGAAGAGCTAATTGTATTGGCATTCGAAATATTACTCGCAGTGGTATTTAAACGCACATTTTGTGCGCTCATACCAGAACCAGCAATATCAAAAACGTTATATAAACTCATAATTATTATCCTTGACTACCGAGGGCTTTATTCAGGCCTTTAAACTTGCCGCTTAAAAATTGTAAGCTGGCCTGATACTCCATAGCATTCTGTGTATACAAGTTCCGTTCCACTTGCACATCTACTGAGTTACCATCACCTGTATCTGTTTGATTTGGCGTACGAAATAATTCATCACCACCCACACTTCGGGTACCACCACCAATGTGTTTTTCATTAGTAGTTACCATTGTATTGCCGCTTTGCTGGTGTGATTTTGCCGCTTTTAATGCTGAGGCAAAATTAATATCTTTTGCTTTGTAGCCCGGCGTATCAGCATTAGCAATATTACTCGCTAGCACTTCTGCTCGTTGTGAACGGATCAACATAGTATGCTGATGCACACCTAAAGCTTTATCAAAACTGATAGCCATAACCATCTCCAAAAAATTGACTTAGTTTGAATAAAGCAATAAATAAGCCATTTATAATTGAGTGATTATATTTTTTGTAATCGAATGATTTAAAATGAAAAACGACACATAGTGTGTCGTTTTAAAGGAAAGAAGGAGGGTTTACTTCTTTTGGTAAATAATGCCAGGGTTGCATCTAACCATATCAAATTCGTCACTTAATCCGGCCATTGACTCCGAAGCCCCTAAAAATAAATAACCTTTAGGGTTAAGTGCTTGCGCAAATTGTTTAATAATTTTAGCTTTTACTTCAGGAGAAAAATAAATAAGTACATTACGGCAAAAAATAATATCGAATTTACCCATCAACGCATACGAATCGAGTAAATTTAAGTGCCTAAAGCTCACTTGCTTTTTCAATGTATCGTTTACTTTTGCCATGCCATTGCCGCTGTCTGTAAAAAACTTTTTACGGCGCTCAGCCGATAAGCCTCGTGCCAAAGCTAGCGCGTCGTACTCGCCATTTTTGCACATATCTAGCATGGTATTAGAAATATCAGTACCAATTATTTGAGCACCCATCTTTAATACACCAGGCTGTTTAGCCTGAAACTCCGCAACCGACATAGAAATAGAGTAAGGCTCTTGCCCAGACGAGCTGGCCGCAGACCAAATTTTTACCGGTCGCCTTAACTCTTTAAACTCAGGAAACAAGCGGTTTTGTAGAAGCTCAAACGGGTATTGATCTCTAAACCACAAAGTTTCGTTGGTGGTCATCGCATCAACAACAGCCGCTCGTAATTGCCTTTCATGTGGCCCTAGTGTTTTGCTAACAAGTTCAGATAACGACCCTACATCAAAACGAGCCATTAATGGTGCAAGCCTGCTTTTAACCAAGTATTGCTTATTTTCACCAAGAACAATACCACATTGCTGTTCTAAAAATGAACGAAATTGATCGTATTCATTTTGCTGCAAGTCTTTGTTATTCAAATTAGTAGCACCTGTTTTGATTATTCACAATGAACCCATTTTTTAACCGCAGTGGCTAATTCATCTGGGTTAAATTTAGCAATAAAATCGTCTGCCCCTACCTTTTCAATCATTGCTTGGTTAAATACACCACTGAGTGACGTATGCAAAATAACATGTAAAGGTGCAAGTTTAGGGTCTGCTTTTATTTCTGCCGTTAGTGTATAGCCATCCATTTCTGGCATTTCAACATCAGATATAAGCAGCGCCACACGTTCTGTAATATCGGTTTGGCAATCAAGCTCGGCAATTTCTTTGAGTCTTACGAGTGCTTCTTTACCATTTTTGGCAAGTTCCGTTTGCACACCAAGCGGCTCTAGCGCACGTTTTACCTGATTACGTGCAACCGCACTATCATCAGCTATAAATACTATTCGCTCACCCAAGTCTTTCTGAATATCGCCACTTTCAGCAACTTCTGCGCTTACTTCGGTGTTAACAGGGCAAATTTCGTTTAGGATTTTTTCAACGTCGAGTATTTCAACAAGTTCGTTTTCAATTTCTGTAACAGCGGTCAAGTAAGAATAACGACCCGCACCCGATGGCGGCGGCATTATTTTTTCCCAGTTCATATTAACAATGCGCTCTACACCACCAACTAAAAAGCCCTGCACAGAGCGATTGTATTCGGCAATAATAATAAAGCTGTCTTGAATATTGTCTATTGGGCGTCCACCTACAGCCATTGATAAATCAATAACCGAAATAGTTTGACCACGAATATGTGCAACACCACGAATGTAAGTGTTCGACTTTGGCATACTAGTAAGCGGAGGACATTGAAGAACTTCTCTTACCTTAAATACATTGATCCCAAAACGCTGGCGCCCTCTGAGTTTAAATAATAGTAATTCTAGGCGGTTCTGGCCAACCAGCTGAGTACGCTGGTTTACTGAGTCTAAAATGCCTGCCATTAAAATCTCCTTTAGAAAACAAATAATACGGAACGATAATTGCTTCCTATATATACAAAGCTACACAACATCGTGGGTGCGTCTTAATTTTGACGCAAAATATTTATACCCTGTTTGAAACCATAAGCATAGTCGAAACATTATGAGTTTGTTAAAAAAAATCAAAAGATACAGTGTTTTTTATTTTGTTGCTAGCCTAGGTTTTGCATTCCCTGTATCTGCTCAGGTATTTAGTAAAGCATTACTACAAGAAATGGCTGTAAATTACATCGCTGAACAAATTGGTGAACACGATAGTAAGCAAATACAGCTTAGTGCATTACCGTTGGACAGCCGCATACCCGATCGTGCTTGTTCAACAACACCTACTATTATTTCATCGAGTGAACCCCCGTTTAACAGGCAAATTACAATACAAATTAAATGCGACGATCTGCAAAGCTGGGCGCAATACGTTCATATTAAGGTGCAAAAAATGGCGCCAGTTGTTGTTACTACTGATAATATTGCGCGGGGTGAAGTAATAACCAGCGATCATCTAACCATTGAAATGAAACCAACACACTTTGTAAGAGTACAATATCTAGACGAACCAAAAGTACTTATTGGAAGCAGAAGTAAACGCAACATTCGCGAAGGTATGCCAATATTGCTGAATCAGATATGCATGGTGTGCAAAGGTGATGCAATTAACATTTATGCAAGTATCAAAGGGTTACGAATAAAAACAACTGGCGTTGCGCTTGAAGATGGTACATTAGGCGATCAAATACGTGTAGAGAACAAAAAAACAGGTAAAGTTTTAAATGCGCGTGTAGATGGTGTAGAGTCTGTACAAGTAAATATTTAATTAAAAATAATATTAAAGTTTACTAAAGATATGCCGATAAAGTGGTATTAGTTGGGTAAATTATGGATTTTTATTATGGTTAATCAAGTCAATTCAGGTAATCAACAACCAAGCGCTTTAGCTAACGCTAAACAACAAAAGGTTGATTTACAAAGAGATAATGCAAATACACGAGCGGCTCAATCGGCTACACCTAAAGCTGCCAGCGATTCTGTGAGCTTAACACCACAAGCACAGCAGTTAAAAACTTTGCAAGAAAAAGCACAACAGTCGTCTGGATTTGATAGTGACAAAGTTGCTGAGCTTAAAAAAGCAATCACTGAAGGTAAGTATCAAATCGACAGTGAAAAGCTTGCAAAAAATCTAGCTGACTTCGAGTTTGATGTATATGGCTGATCATAATAGCTTAATTATTGTTAAGCTAAACGAGCAAGATAAGTGCTTAGACTCTCTCGATGTTTTATTAAACGACGAGCTAACAGCTATTGCCTCAAGAAGAGGTGAAGGTTTAAAAGAAATTACCCAACAAAAAATGTCTTTTTTGACCAAGCTAAATGCCCTCGACCAAGAGCTTAATAAGTTACTTGCTAAAAACGACGAACAATCTGAAGAGCTCCCAGAGCTTATTTCTCAAGTTCGTAGTAAGTTAGAGAAATGCCAAAAACAAAATGAAGTAAACGCACATGCAGCGCATCAAGCTCAGCTAAGCGTTAAACAATTAAAAAGTATTTTAATTGGAGCCCCGTCATCCACTACATACAACCAGTCTGGCGGTGAGGTTAACACTAACGGCCAACTCGTGCGAAACTTAAAAGCTTAAATCAGAAACCATCCAGCTTAATAGCGCCGCCTTTAAAACATTACCTACCTGTTATTTAATATAAAGAATTTCAAAATCACTTGGTGAATGTAAATTAACTAAATTAGTGCGTATTGTACTCTGGTGGGTTAATTTTCAGCAGTTTGTTTGGGTTTTAGGCAAGGCGGAGCCCATATAGTGTGGGATTCCCAATAAATTGACGATAGCGCAACATTAATGGTCAGCAGTCGCTGTTCGAAGGGGTATATCTAGAGGTTATTTACTCTTTATTGCCTACATGGGTGTAATACAAATCCTCAATAATACTTAATCATTTTGCGGAGCTAAACGTGTTAATAGCTTCAAAATAGATGACTTAATTAAGCGAATTGGTATAGCCAGTAGAATAACGCAGGAGCAGTTATCCTACTAGCTTACATATCTCGTGCAGTGGCTAAATAACCTCTAGTTTGAAAAGTTTTAATCCGCAAAAATCAACAGGTCTTAGTAATAAGTCACCTTTTTAACTTCACGTGGTTTTATTTCACCAATATATAGGTCGTGCACACGCTTCATGTTGAGTTCAAGCTCAGTAACATAAGTATCGTCTACCGCATAAGTTTTAATAATTTGCGCACCTTTAATTACACCTTGCACTTTGCTTTGTAAGTAATCGTCTTTTGCTACTGCGTTTTCAACACTCATACCTGCGGTCACCTTTTGCCCATAAACTTGTTCAGTGAGCTCTCGGTAGGCCTCTAGCTTAGAGGCTTTGATAGCCATAAGCTGCTTTTGAGAAGCACTCGCTCCTTTTTGTAAACTAATAGGCGCGTAACCTACCGCTTTTAACACGGGGTAATTATTAGGTTCAACGTATTTGTATTCTACGTGCTTATCAAACACGCTGCTGCATCCACTTAAAGTTAAACACCCTAATGTGATCAGTAATGAAATTGCTCGCATAGTTTTATGCCCTAATATATTAATTATTTAGATTTATGCAGGTTTAATGCCATTAATAGCGTTATCTTCGTTGATAAATAACATTGGTACAGTCCTTGCTGCTTTGATAATAAAGCTAACGTATATTTGGAGTAAAAGTATGAAATCGTTTTTATTAAAGGCATTTGCAGGACTAAGCGCAACTGCGTTATTTACGTTTTCGGCTTTTTCAGATGCGCAGTGGTATGAATCTACCGGGCATGCACTTATTCAAAACGACGACATAAGCGCGGCCAAATCCGCAGCTATAAAAGATGCCATCACTCAAGCGTTGGTTTTTTCTGGGGCACGTGTTAGCTCTGTACAAACCTTGGTAGACGGCGTGTTAATGCAAGATCAGTTAAAAATTAGTAGCCATGGCGAAATTCAAAAAATTGAACTTGTAAGTGAAAATAAATACGACGATAAATTTGCCATTACCCTGCGTTTAGATATATTTGCGCAAACAGAGCAATGCCCGCAAAGCAGCTTTAACAAATTTGTTGCCGTAACACAAAGTCAGCTAGCTCATCGAGAGCAAGCCAGAATGGGTCAAATATTTGACGTAAACAAAGCAATTAGCAAGCGAATATTCACCACCTTACAAAAATCAAAAATGAGCGCCCTACCCGTTGCTTATTACAACATGCCTGTAAATGTAGATAATTACTTTTCACAACAGTACGACTATTCAAAAATACAGTTAGAAGAAATAGCATCCCGTACTAACGCTCAGTACGTGTTACTTAGCCAAATTACCGACCTATCAACAAGCGATAAACTCAATAGCGATTATGCTTTTTGGCAGGACGACAGCTACCGACGCAATTACAAAATAGAGTTTAGCCTTTTTAATGGTGCAACCTACGAGCAACTTTGGAGTAATAGCTATCAAGGCCAAGGTATTTGGCCGTTTGAGAAAACCGCTATTATTGATGTAAACAGTGATAGATTTTGGCAATCGCCTTACGGCCAAAGCATACAAGATATAAATCAAACCTTGAGTTATGATTTACAAGCTGTGCTAGCCTGTTTTCCAACACAAGGTAAAATAATGCATATGGAAAACAGCAAAATAGTGATTAATTTAGGTAAAGCACATGGCCTAAAAAAAGGACAAATGCTAAGTATTGCACACCATAACTACCTAACTGATGCTGCAGGTAATGTAATGCCTCATACCACTACAACACTTAATAAAATACGTGTAGAGCAGTTATATCAACAAACTGCGGTTGCAGTTAGCATTGACGACCAACCTTTGCCCGGCGTACAAATCAACGATGTAGTTGAAGTAATAAGCCAAGAACTCTAAAGTTTTTTATCAAGCTGTGTTTTTAAATTAGGGTGAGCCGATAACCACTCACCTAATTGCTCAACCCCTGCCAAATGCGGATAATGCTTTCTGCATGCAAATACAACATTACGCTGTTGGTTGGGAAATATAGGCATATAATCAATGCCTGTTCGCTGCGTGCAAGCTAACTTTGGCACAAAAGTAACCCCATCATCCATCGCCACTAATGCAAGTAACGTTTCTAGGCTATTGCCTTTATATTGATTAGACACATCAACCCCTGCTGAAAAACAAAACTTTTGGGCTTGATCTTTAAAACAATGACCATCACTTAACATTAATAGGCTGCATCCTTGAAGATCGCTAAGCGCTACTTTTTTATGCTTAGCCAATGCGTTGTCTTGTGAAACAGCAACTAAAAAGTCTTCTTTATAAAGTGGGATAGTATGGTAGTGCTTAAGCTCTGGTACGTCAGCTAAAATTGCAAAATCAAGCTCACCATTGTTAAGCGCATCTAACATGGTCGCTGTTTGCATTTCGATAAACGAAAATTGGCTGTCTACAAACGCCTCTTTCATCGAAGTTAACAACGTAGGCAATAAATACGGTGCGATAGTTGGAATAATACCAATTGTTAACTTACCTTGTAATGGGTCGTTAGAGGTAGAAGCAAGCTCTTTGAGTATTTGGGTTTGCTCTAAAATAACCTCTATTTGCGCTAGTAAACGTACTCCTTTAGCCGTTAGGGTAACTTGCTTAGTTGAGCGGTCAAATAAAGAAACACCCAAGGTTTGCTCAAGCTTTTTAACCTGCCCACTCAGTGTTGGCTGGCTAACAAAGCACGCATCGGCTGCTTTACGAAAATGTTTATGTTGCGCTATAGCTTTAACGTATTCAAAATCTTTTAAGTTCATGTTCAGCTCCAACCTGATAGCTTTTGACTATCAGTTTAATACAAACAAACGATTAGAACTATATTTAAATTTTCGCCATAATGGCTTCAACAAATCAAGAGGAACTAAACCATGTTAAAGAATATTGAAGGTCAAACAATCCCTAACGTTACATTTGCAACACGTCAAAACGACGAATGGAAATCGGTAACAACAGACGAAATTTTTAAAGGCAGAACAGTCGCTGTATTTTCACTGCCAGGCGCATTTACTCCAACATGTTCATCTACTCACCTTCCTCGCTACAACGAGTTAGCTGGCGTATTTAAACAAAATGGCGTAGACGAAATTGTGTGTTTATCAGTAAACGATACATTTGTAATGAATGCATGGGCTGAACACCAAGAAGCGCAAAACATTACTTTACTACCAGACGGCAACGGCGAGTTTACAGACGGCATGGGCATGTTAGTAGACAAAAACGATTTAGGCTTTGGTAAGCGCAGCTGGAGATACTCTATGCTGGTAAAAGATGGCGTAATTAAAAAAATGTTCATCGAGCCAGATCTACCAGGCGACCCGTTTGAAGTGTCTGACGCTGACACCATGCTTGATTACATCAACCCTAAACAAGCTAAACCAGAGCCAGTAAGCGTTTTCACTAAACCTGGTTGTCCATTCTGTAAAAAAGCAAAAGAGCTTCTTACAGAAAAAGGATTTGCCTATGAAGAAATTGTTATGGGTGCAGGTGCATCATTAACAAGCCTCAAAGCAATCTCTGGCCGCGACACCGTTCCACAAGTATTTATTGGTGGAAAACACATTGGTGGCTCAGACGACCTAGAAAAATACTTTGCTTAATAAGTAATTTTAAATAGGGGCCAAGCGCCCCTATTTACTAAAGGAAAAAGACGATGAAACAATTGCAAACCGACGTAGTAGTTATTGGCGCAGGTACCGCAGGACTCAGTGCATACCGAAACGCCAAACAGTTTACCCCTAACGTACTTATGATCGAATCAGGTCCCTATGGCACAACCTGCGCACGCGTTGGCTGCATGCCGAGTAAATTATTGATAGCTGCAGCAGAAGCTGCGCACTCTATCGAAATGGCACCTGCATTTGGTGTGCATAGCTCAAAGCCTGTAATAGACGGCAAAGCTGTTATGTCACGCGTTAAAAGTGAACGCGATCGTTTTGCAGGATTCGTAGTTGAAGCCGTAGATGAACTTCCAGACGAAGACAAAATTAAAGGTTACGCCAAATTTTTAGATGCAAACCGTGTACAAATTGATGACCATACTATTATTACAGCCAAGCGTTTTGTTATAGCCACAGGCTCTCGCCCTTCATATCCTGGTGTATTTAATAATTTTGGTGACAAATTAATCATTAACGACGACGTATTCGATTGGGACGACCTACCAGAATCTGTTGCCGTATTTGGCCCGGGCGTAATTGGCCTTGAAATAGGTCAAGCGCTTAGTCGCTTAGGCGTTAATGTAAAATTATTTGGCGTTGGTGGTGCTATTGGCCCCCTAACCGACCCCGTAGTAAAAGACTATGCAAATACAGTTTTTGCAAAAGAGTTTTTTGTTGATACCGACTCAAACGTATCAGACATGATGCAAGTAGGCGACAAAGCACAGCTTACATACACCGACAAACAAGGTGAAAAACACACTGAACAGTTTGACTATGTACTTGCTGCAACAGGGCGAGTCCCCAATGTAGACAAGCTAGGCCTCGAAAATACAGGCATAGAGCTTGACGAGCGCGGTGTACCGCATGCCGATCCGCATACAATGCAATGTGGCGAATCAAACATATTTATAGCCGGCGATGCCAGCAACATGATCCCGCTACTTCACGAGGCGTCTGATCAGGGAACCATTGCAGGGCAAAATGCAGGGCGTTTTCCAGATGTACGTATTGGCCTACGCAGGGCCAAAATTGCCGCAGTATTCAGCGACCCACAAATAGCCATGGTAGGTGAAAGCTTTACCCAAATAACAGACCGTTTAGGTTCATGTGGCTGTTTTGAAGTAGGCGAAGTAAGCTTTGAAAATCAAGGCCGGAGCCGTGTAATGCTAAAAAATAAGGGCCACATGCGTGTATACGCAGAGCAAGGCACCGGCTTATTTTTAGGCGCAGAATTTATTGGCCCACAAGCAGAGCACATAGCACACCTACTTGCATGGGCAGTACAAAACAAAATGACCGTACCACAAATGCTTAATATGCCTTATTACCACCCGGTTATAGAAGAGGGTTTACGCACCGCACTGCGCGATTTAAACGCCAAGCTTAAGTTTGGCCCAGATATCATTAACCACTGTATGGAATGTGGCCCAGGCGCATAACTTACAAAAAATAAACACTTGCTATCAAAAAGCCAAAACGCCTGTTTTGGCTTTTTTATTTATATAATTTTTAAGCACTGGTATCTCAAAAAATAGTTTAGCTGTTACACTCAATACGTAATTTAATTAAAAAGATGGAATAGCTATGCCCAATAATAAATTTAGACTAGTCACCCGTAGCGATTTTGATGGCCTTGTATGTGCCGTACTACTTAAAGATTTAGATCTAATTGACGATATTTTGTTTGTTCACCCAAAAGACATGCAAGATGGAAAAATAGACATTACCGCTAACGATATTACTACTAACCTCCCCTATGTAGCGGGTTGTCACATAGCATTTGACCACCACCTAAGTGAAACCGTTCGTAACGCAAGCGACATTAAAAATCACGTTATTGATCCTAAAGCGCCTTCTGCTGCGCGTGTAGTATACGACTACTACGGCGGCGCTGAAAAATTTCCTAATATTTCAGTAGACATGATGGACGCTGTAGACAAAGGCGATGCTGCACAGTTTTCAAAAGACGAAATACTCAATCCAACCGACTGGGTGTTAATGAACTTTATAATGGATGCCCGCACAGGCCTGGGCCGCTTCCGCGAATTTAAAATTTCAAACTACCAATTAATGATGAAGCTAATTGATGCCTGTAAAGATCAAAGCATTGACGACATATTAAAAATGGAAGATGTAGCCGAGCGAGTAGCGCTGTATAACGAACACAACGAAAAAGCAAAAGCACAAATAACACAATGTGCAACAGTACATAAAAACCTAGTAGTGCTAGATCTAACCCAAGAAGAAATCATTTACGCCACCAACCGCTTTGTAATTTACGCCATGTACCCCGACTGCAATATTTCAATTCATAAAATGTGGGGGCTTAAAAAGCAAAACGTAGTGTATGCAATTGGTAAGTCAATTACTAACCGCAGCTCAAATACAAACGTGGGTGAGTTATGCCTTAAATACGGAGGCGGCGGACACTTAAATGCAGGCACCTGCCAAGTAGAAACCAGCCAAGCTGAAACAGTACTAAGTGAATTAATTGATAAAATTACCAATGATGGTTAATTACTAATTATCAGCTATTAAATTGTAAAGCGAGTAAGTTTAGATTTACTCGCTTTTTTATGTGTAGTTATAAATTTTTAGCTATAAAAATAACTGCTTTACTAAAGCTTCAACTCAATAGTTATTAATATGTTAGGTTTTTAAAGGCAGCTTTGAGCGAAAAGCGATCGTTAACAGATACATTTCAATTTCCCCAAAGTATATTGCTTGCATAGTCAGGAAAACGACCTAATCGCTCGTTTTTGTCCTTAAGTAAAAAACTGAACTACTATATTTTGGTAGTACTGGCAAATAGTTAAGAAGTTTGTTACAAATAAGTGATTTAAATAAACGAGCGACGCTGTGGTAGAAAAACGTGCAATTCGCTCGCTATAAACATGTTAGGCTTATCGAGGTAACCAATGAGCTCTGAGTACATTTCATATTTAGCTTTATTAACTGCAATAGTCTCTCTTGTAGTTTCATTTTTGGCACTGCATCGTGACCGCCATGTTGTGAGGGTGCGAGCCGTACCTATTGGTAATATTGATGGAACCTTCAACCTTAATGTTAGTGTATCTAATAGTGGGAAAAGACCAATATCAATAAATCATGTTCTGTTAAAACCAAAAGATCATCCAGGTTTGTTTTTGGCTTTTTCTGAAAATGGTAATAATAAAATTGATGTGGGTGAGAGCAAATCCTGCCAAGTAGATCCTAGACAGCTTAAGGGGCAGCTTCAAAAGTTCACTTGGAGAACTGTTCAAGAATTAAGAGCTATTGAAGTATATGTTCAAGACGCAATTGGGAAAAAACATAAAGCAGTATGGGAAGGCAAGGGATAAGCCTAACAAGCGCTTTAAAACGGAACAGAAACAGTTGGCTATTGTTCGTTCCTCACAAAATTATAGCCAACAATTTTTGTCCGCTTAAGCGGGCGTTAGGTATACAAGGAAAGTAGGTGGCAAATTTCAAAACCTTGATGAAAATGCATATATTTTTGGGATTTCTTAGTTTCATCTTATTTGGCATTCCAACTTTTGGAGCATCGGATAGCTTAACTGAGGCTGGTAAATTCTATTTACCGATCGTAACTCTTTTTTTCCCTCTACTACATTTTTCAATTGCTTATGGTTGTAAAATCAAGTCAGAATTAGCTCGAATAATTTCTCGAATTACAGGTATCCTAATGATGCCTTTATTTCCAATCGGCACAGTGATAGGTTTTATCATTTTTGAAAATACCAAAAAGAAGTTCGGTGAAGAGTATACCTAACAAGGCAATTAAATAGCGGACACGTAACAGTTGGCTCGGTTTCGCTTCGCTTCACATTTTAGCCAACTATTACTTAGTCGTTTATTGCGGCGTTATGTTTTTCAGAGGTTGTTTTGAGTAAAAAAATAGACTATTCAAAATACTCCTTAAAAGAGCTGTACGAAGCTTTGGATAGCATTGATAGTGAAAAATTTCCTGAGAACTACAGACGGCTTCAAAATGAACTTTCTAAACCAGAAAGGTCTAGTGATGAAGTTCTCAGCGAATTAGAAGCTGAAATGGGCAACCAAGAAAGTGATTTCAAATCTTACTTCATAATTGCTATCGGAGCGTTTTTTGTTCTCTGGGGTTTTTTGGCAGAAGAAAAAGGCATCATTCATAAACATAGAAGCAAAGAAGTATTAGTTACATTGGCAGACAACCCAGATAAATTTTATTTTCACGTTTATTTATCAGCAGGAATTGGAATATGTTTAGTAATTTTTGGAGTGTATTTGCTAGTCAGAAACAGTAAAACATAACAAGTGTCTAAGGTTATGAGTGTCCTCAATTGGCACAAAGCAGCCTGAATATAATTTGGCTATTTTAATAAAAGGACAGCGCTAAATTCTTTATATTTCAATTTACGATGCTACACAGAAATTGAAAAACAGATGTGAGGAAGCGTAACCCATTGATTTTATTGGTAGCCCCTGCAGGAATCGAACCTGCAACTGCCCCTTAGGAGGGGGCCGTTATATCCATTTAACTAAGAGGCCACAGCGGTGTGATAGGGTTAAATTATAACGGCATCTGATTTTTAATATCAAGGTTTAAATCAATGGGAGTTTGAGTTAATTACTTGATAAATATATGTCTTCTTTGCTTAGCACATAATGCGGAATAAGCTCTCGGCTGCTGGCCACAATCTGTTTGGTGTTAACATTTATAACGCGTGTATTTATTACTACACCATTTTGTCTGTAAATTAAGGTGCCTGCTAATACATGGCTTGCCATGTGATCTTCACTTAGTTTTTTAATATTTCGCGAAAACACAAAGTCACCACGTCTGTTTACGTCTATTGTGTTGGTGGTTTTAAAATCAACCACACTGTAACCAAACTTTTGTAGCTGATGTATTAGTGTTTCTGATATTTGATTACCCAACTGGTTACTTTTATTGAGTGACGAGTCAAGGTTTACCAATGTGCTTACAGCAATATTAACCTGTATATCGGCCTCTGCGTCGTACTCGAGTGTGTCAACTAAGTCTAATGCCATTTGCTCTACGTAATTAACAAGCGTTTTATGATGCTTTAGTGGCTTAAAAGGTTTTGACGCATCGTAATCATTGTCTAGCTGCACAGTTTGGTTGTGTGTTTGTGCATCGTAATCACCATTTAGCATGTAGTCGGTACTTGCTTGCGTTGCTGTGTGTGTATTTGAATCATGCACATGGTGGTGTGTTAGCGAGCAACCAGATAGAGCAACGACTAGCCCTACTAGCAAAAGCGTGTGTAAATTGGTGTTTAATGTAAAGCGCATATTCACCTCACTCACTCGCTTGTTTTAGCATAATGCCATCGGTACGGTAGTTGCCATTTAATGCATCAATCACTGATTGGGGTAAAAACCCTTGCGCCGAACCAACAACAGCCTTACTGGTTAAGCCAACAATTCGTGCATTTACTAAAACTCCGCCTTGATGGCTTACTAATGTGCCTGCCAATACGTATTGAAAGTTTTGCTCTGGATCGAGCTCTAGGTAGTCGCGGCTGAATACAAAGTCGCCGGTTTGCGTTACACGAACATAATCGGTGGTTTTAAAATCAATGACCGGTACACCAAAATTATGGAGCTCGTGCATAAAGCTTTCTGCAATTTGATTCCCTAATAAACTGCCATTACTGTAATCGTCGTCTAAAAATACAAAGCTTGATACCGCTAGCGGTGTTTTGTCATTAACGTATTGTAAGTTTTCGACCATGTCTTGCATTATTCCGCGTACATAATGGTTTATATTTTTATGCATTGGCGGCGTCGATTTAGTGTAGCTGGTTTGCTGAGCTAACCCCGACTGAAACATGTTATCGTGGTTAACTGGAGCACTTACTTTACGTTGGCTTGAAGCCAGCAGCGGTGCTTGGTTACTTTGCGCAACCGCTGAGTCGGTGCTAGTTGTGTTCGTTATTTGCGAACAGCCAAACCCTAATGGCAAACATAGCGTGATTAATAAGTTTCTCATTGTGTGCTCCTCGTTAATATTCACTGCGATAAAGTAAACCATCGCGCTGCTGAATTTTTTCATTACCCCACATTACATTGATTGGGATCTCGGTACTGCCAGCAGATAAAACTTGTTTGTTGCTAATGTTAACCATGCGCGCATTGACAATGTATGCATGCTGTTGGCGTGTGACGGTGCCTGTAATTATAAGGTCAATATTTTGGCGTTCTCGTAGCTGTTCTAAATTACGCGTTAAGGCACTATCGGCGTTGTGAGATAAGTGTAGATTATTAGCTAAGCGGTATTCGACCGTGTGATAACCCATTTGCGTCATTTTAGTGAGTATACTTTCTTGTATTTGTTGGCTTAAGCCCGACGCTTGTTGCGTCATTAGCTTAGAATCGAGCGCATCTGCAAAGTAAAAGCTACTAACCCCTATGCGAGTATTGTTGCTTAATGGGCCCTTTAAATGACTTAATTGCACAGTTAAGTTGTGCACGTAGTCACTTACTGTAAAAGGCGCCATCGCTGCTTTTGGGGCATACGTGCTCACACTCGGCTCGGGTTCAGGAATTAAACTGCACCCGGCCAAGTTAATTAGTAATAAGGGTAGTAAAAGGCGCATAGTTGCCATCCTCTTGTGATCATACAAGAGACTAAGCAATTATTATGCCTAGAGGGTTGTTTGTGGTTTTTGCTGCGTGTAATAGGTGACAAAACAACTCACTTTTTGCTGTTTTAATGCTTCGCAATCGGTTGTTGCCTGTTTACTTGTTTTATATGCGCCTAACTTTAAGCGATAAAATGTATTGGTTTTTATTACTTTAGTTTCAATATTGACCGCTAAATTAGTGTTAAAAAACGCAGGTATTTTACGTTTTAAATTAGCCAGTTCGGTATTTAATTTAGCTTCACTATCAAATGCTGCTACCTGAATAGCAAAAAAAGCCTGATCACTTTTTAAAATACTTTCTGTTGCAGGGGGTGTTAAAGCGGTGTTTTCCTGGGCCACATTGATTTCGTCAATGGCTTTTAAGCGAGTCGTCAGCTTTGAAAACTGGCCTTCTAATTCAAGCAAATCGTTAACTTTGGGCTCAACTGTTTTCCACTCTTTAGCCGATTGCTTAAGTGCTTGTAAGTCAGTATTTGAAATAAGAACGGTATTTGATGTCGCTAAACTTGGTTGTACCTTTTTTGCTGAGCTGCACGCAGTTAGGTACAACACAAACCCAATACAAAATAATGTATTAATAAATTCCTTTTTAATAACCATACTTTTTACCTACCACCCTTTTGACTATGGTGAGGTATTTTATGGATAAATAATTTTTTAGCAAGTTTCTATTTTAACTACAGCTTTACTGGTTTATCTGTGTAGTTACTGACTATGCACTCGAGCTTGTATACTTTAAATACTTCACAGTCTGCTTTGGCATTTTTTAAATTTTGGTACGATCCTAATTTAAGCCTATAAAACGTTTTTTTATTTATTTTTGCGGTTTCAACATTGGTCAGTATTTTTTTTCTGAATAAAGGTGCGGCTTTAGTATTTAGCTCTTTCCACGCTTTTGCTATGTCTTTTTCTGAATCAACCGAAGCTACTTGCAAAGCAAAAATATGCCTTGGTGTATTAAGCTTAACTGTCTGCTTTTTGTTTCTGTATTGGTTAACATTTTGGCTACGTGACCTTGCAGCTTGCTGATTGTGAATTGTTCGCGTGCTGTACGAGTTGCTTGTAGGCTGATTAGACTGAGCTATTGCTTTACTGTTAATAATATCTATGTGATTAACAAGGTAGGTAATTTCTTTTTCTAGCTTTAAAATACGCTCTATACCTGCTCTGGCTTGCTGCCATTGCAATGCTGCATCTTTTAACTGAGCAAGCTCTAATGCAGTAATAGGTACATACTCGGGCGAATTGGTTTGCTTTTCAGGTGTGGGGACTGACTTTACTTCAGGTGTAGTCGAGCATGCTGTACCAAATAGCAGTATCAGCAGGCTTAAAAGTAATCCTGTTATGTTTTTATTATTTATTAACATTTATTCGCTGTCCTGAAAGCAGTGTAATAACACTTACATTTCAATTAAACATCCTCTTTAGAAAGCGTTTAACCTTACTTTAAGTTTTCGAGCCATACCCAAGCCCTTTATGAACATAAACGTATTTAATTCAATAGGCTTATGTTTTTTTGACTCCTCCATGAGAACACTTTTCAATACAATTTTAATGCCACTTAAAATAAACATTACAACATAAATTACATTATGTCTGTAAAGTAATCAAAACTATTCTAATTTTTACATTAAAAAAACAAATTATGCAAAAAACAATAAAAAAGGCGCCTAATTAGGCGCCTTTTACTGATTTAATGTAAACGGTTATATGAGTGTTTTAATAAACGTTTTTAGCTCATCGGCAAATTCATCACGACGAAGTGCAAACTCAATGGTTGCTTTTAAATAACCAATTTTACTACCACAATCGTGGCTTCGGCCTTTCATTGCGTACGCATCTACTTTTTCACTTTGCATAAGCATGGCAATAGCATCGGTAAGCTGAATTTCATCGCCAGCACCCTGTGGAGTTTTTGCAAGTAGCGGCCAAATATTTTCACTCAACACATAACGCCCAACCACGGCTAGGTTTGAAGGTGCCTCGTCAACCGGTGGCTTTTCTACCATGCTAACAATAGGCGAGCTTTCACCTTGCGCTATTTCGGTGCCACCTAAATCCACTACTCCAAACTTATCAACTTCCTGCATTGGTACAGGCTCTACCATTATTTGGCTGTGTTTTGTTTGTTCAAAATGAGCGATCATCTCGGCGAGGTTGTCTTTTTTAAGATCGCTTTCAACGTCGTCTATGATCACATCGGGTAAAATAACCACAAATGGTTCGTTACCAATAATTGGGGCTGCACAGTTAATGGCATGACCTAGCCCTTTTGCTTCACCTTGGCGTACGTGAATTATTGTTACGTCTTTAGGGCAAATGGCTTGTACTTCGGCAAGTAATTGCCGCTTAACACGCTTTTCAAGCGTTGCCTCTAATTCAAAGCTGGTATCAAAATGGTTTTCGATAGAGTTTTTACTTGAGTGCGTTACAAGTACAATTTCTTTTATGCCTGCACATACCGCTTCGTTAACTACATATTGTATTAAAGGACGGTCTACTACAGGAAGCATCTCTTTAGGAATTGCTTTAGTGGCTGGTAGCATGCGTGTACCAAGGCCCGCTACTGGGATCACTGCTTTCATGTTGTTTTCCTTAATCGGTTATTATACTGAAAATGGATATTGAATTGCGTCGTGACATTGATAGCCAGTTACTTCAAAGTCGTCTCGGGTAACCCAGGTTTCTATGTCTTCTAGTGACTTAATCTTTGGATTAATTGTAAGCTTAGGCGATTCAAATGGTTCGCGTTTAAGCTGTACGTCGCGCATTAACTCAAGCTGATTTTCGTAAATATGAGCATTAGCTATTTTATGATATGCCTTACCCGGTTTATGACCGGTAATTTGAGCGACCAAAGCAAGCAACACAAAGCATTGAATTTGATTAAAATTCAACCCTAGAGGTACATCACAACTACGCTGATAAGATGTTAAGTAAAGCGTATCACCTAATAGTGAAAACGTATGTGTATGCATACAAGGTCTTAGACAACCCAGTTCAAATTCACCTGGGTTATAAAACGTAATTATTTCACCGCGATCATCAATGCCATTTTTTAAATTGTTAATTACTTTTGCTAGCTGATCGAGTGTTGAACCATCAGGGCGTTGCCAACCTCGCCCTTGAACACCGTAAACGCGCCCCATGTCATCCTCACCTTTACGGTTTGGATTATTAAGCCAGGCTTGGTTATCGTTGGCATTAGCATCCCAGGTTTTACAGCCAATATTACGAAACTGCTCTGCACTATCGTAGCCTCGTAAATAACCAAGCAACTCTGCAATGGCCGCTTTATAGTAACTTTTACGCGTGGTGATCATAGGAAACTGATTGTTTGCTACATCGTACTCTAAATCGGCGTTTATAACCGTTAAGCAACGTGTGCCTGTGCGTTTGTTTTCTACCCATTGACCTTCGTCAACGATACGCTGACATAATTTTAAATATTGTTTCATGCTTTTATTATGCCTTTGCTGCTGTTATTTGCTGCGGGTTTTTATACGCCCAAATTAATAAACCTAAACCACCTATAATCATAGGAAGTGACAGTATTTGACCCATAGAGATAAAGTCGGCAAATAAGCCTAGTTGCGCGTCTGGTTGGCGGAAGTATTCAATACCAAACCTAAACACCCCGTAACCTAGTAAAAATACGCCGCCAACACTGCCAGCTGGGCGTGGTCTTTTAATAAACCATAGCATAATTAAAAATAAAACAAGCCCTTCAAAAAAGGCTTCGTATAACTGCGACGGGTGGCGAGCAAGCGGCCCACCGGTTGGAAATACCATAGCCCAAGGAACGTCTGATACACGCCCCCATAGTTCGCCATTTATAAAGTTACCTATGCGCCCTGCTAATAATCCCACTGGCACTAGTGGCGCTACAAAATCGCCAACTTGTAGAAGTGATTTTTTACGTGTCCACGAAAAAATGGCAACGGATGCAATTACACCTAGCGTACCACCATGAAACGACATGCCGCCCTGATCGATGCGGAATAAATACAGCGGATTTTCTAAAAAATAACTAAATTGGTAAAACAATACATAGCCGATACGACCACCAAGTATTACCCCTAGCATGCCATAAAATAATAGATCGCTTACCTGCTCTTTGGTCCAGCCAGAATTAGGCTTTGCCGCTTGACGATTTGCAAACCACATCGCAAATGCAAAACCAATTAAATACATCAATCCGTACCAACGTACGCTCAGTGGTCCAATCGAAAAAATAATTGGATCGATTTGAGGAAACTCAAGTGCCATAAAAATAAACCTTTAGCTAAAAACCATTTTAATTGCGATAACAACAAGCAGTACCGCGAAAACTTTCTTTATTGTATTAACAGGTAAATAATGAGTTGCTTTAGCCCCGTAAGGCGCCACAAACCACGATGTAATAACAATACCAAATAAAGCAGGTAAATATACAAACCCTGCAAAACCATGTGCTAAGTCGGTCACCTTCCAACCCGCACTAATGTAGCCAATAGAGCCAAATAAAGCGATTATAATGCCCGAGACGGCAGCACACCCAATGGCTTTTCTTATATCAATGGAGAAGTAATTGAGCATAGGTACAATTAACGCTCCACCACCAATCCCAATCAACCCTGATAAACCGCCCATAATAGCGGAAATACACCCTAAAATAGGCCCTGGTGGGAGCGACTTAGTTGATGAGGGTTTATTACGTGATGATAGCGCCATTCTGGCTGCAATAAATACAACACTCACTGCAAATACACTGCGTAGTAACTGCTCTGGTATTAAGCTTGCTGCAAACCCACTAATTAAAGCCCCTATTGCTACACCTGTCATAACCCAAGGTGCAACATGCCAAGGCACATTATCATTTTTATGATGAGCCAATGCTGAAGACGTAGAAGTAAATAAAATAGAGGCCAAAGAGGTCGCAATCGAAATAACCACAACATGTTCTGCAGATGTAACATTAAATAAAATCAGCAATGTGCTCAGTGCAGGCACAATTATTAACCCACCGCCAATACCTAATAATCCTGCTAAAAAACCGACAATACAGCCTAGTAGTGCGCAACATGCGACCAACAAACCTAAGTCATACATAGTTATCTCAAATGCCTTTTGAAGGCTTATATGGTAAAGGATTATAAAACGAATAGCATCTGCGTATTAAAATTAATTAAGTAAGCACCTTTTACTTTGGGGTATAAAATAGGTCACCTAAATTGTGCTCTAGCATAAAATTACGCGTTAATCGCAAAACTTGTTTAGCTGTTGACTGTGCTAAGCACTCGATCAATAACTGTTCCATGTCGGCAACGCTTAAACGCCTAAGCACCCATTTCACTTTATTTAAAGACGATAAGTTCATACTCAGTCGTCTATATCCCATAGCTATTAGCAATATGGCTCCCTCTGGGTCCCCCCCTAATTCACCACATAAACTAAAGGGTAATTCATAATTTTCACACTCATCGGCTATTTTACTTAAAACCCTAAGCACCCCGGGGTGGTAAGGATTAAAAAGCTCAGCAACACGCGCGTTGGCTCTATCTACCGCCAATAAATATTGTGTTAAGTCGTTACTGCCTACTGAACAAAAATCTACCTTTTTAGACCATTCAGGTAACATAAACACACTGGAAGGCACCTCAAGCATAATACCAATATCGGGGCGATCTATTTGCTGCTCAGGAAAGTGTTCGTTTAGTTCAAAGTAAGCTTGTTCAAATAACCCCAATGCTTCATCTACTTCTTCTGTGCCGCTGATCATCGGCAGCATTATTTTTAAATTGCCTAAACCGATATTTGCCTTAAGCATTGCTTTGAGTTGGTCTAAAAATAACTCGGGATGATCAAGGCTAATACGTATACCACGCCAACCTAAAAATGGGTTTTCTTCGGTTATATTAAAGTAGTCGAGCACTTTATCGCCGCCAATGTCGAGCGTACGCATTACAACTGGGTTTGGGTAATAACTGGTGAGCACTTCTCGATACCAATTTTCTTGCTCTAACTGAGAAGGAAACTGGCCTTTTTGCATAAACCACGCTTCAGTACGGTATAAGCCGACGCCGTCGCACACATGTGCGTTGTTTTGATCTGTTTTTAATTCTAGCCCTGCGTTTAACAATAAACTGACGTGTTCGCCATCTAAGGTAATAGACTCGTACTCTTGCTCTGCTAAAAAACGATTATTTAACAGGTTATCTTGATGTTGTAAGTCTGCGTACTCGTCTAATAACATTTGCGAGGGTGAGATATACAAACGCCCTGCAAACGCATCTAATATCATTGGTTTACCATCAAATTGAAGTAATGGTAAATCTTCTATCCCCCAAATAGCGGGGATCCCCATTGCGCGAGTTAAAATAGATGCATGACTATTGGCAGAACCATTAACACTAACAACCCCTGCTAAATGCCCTTTTGGTACTTCAGCAAGCATCGCGGGGGTTAATGTATTTGCAATTAATATGGTATCTGCTGGATAATCTTTTACTGCGTGTTCAGTGTTAACTAAGTGATGTAATACGCGTAAACCAATGTCTTTCACATCAACAGCACGCTCTTTTATGTATGGGTCTTGCATCGCATTAAATTGCGAAATTAGACGCTCAATCACAATTTTAAGTGCGCTTTTTGCACACCATCCCTCGAGTAACTGAACCTCTACATTGTGACCTAAACTTTTAGCATCTAATAACTGTTGATACACATCAAATACGGCTAATGCCTCTTGAGGAATAGAGTCACTCAACGTCATCGAAAGCGTATTAAACTCTTTACGTGTAGCCGCCACTGCTTGCGTAAACAGGCGACGCTGCTCAGTCACATCACTATTTTTTTGGAGCTCAATTGATTTAAAGTCAAGTTTTGGTAAAAGTACAAATGCGGTACCTATACCTATACCCGGCGCACTAGATACACCCTTTAAAACAGAGGTTTGATGAGATGACTCGTCTTGACGAAGTACTTCTTTAATTTCGGCATGAGCCAATTGTGAAGCAAGTTGAGCAGAAAGCGTTATTAAAAACGACTCTTCATCTTGGCTAAATACACGGGCCATTTTTTGTTGAACAACAATAACGCCCAGTACTTTTTTTTGATGAACCACAGGTACCGATAAAAAAGCATTATAGCCTTCTTCGTTTACCTCAGGAGAGAGCTTAAAGCGCGGATGCGATTTAGCAAAAGCTATATTAATGGGTTCTTCGCGTTGAGCAACTAACCCCACTAAACCTTCTGTAAAGCCAATTCTAAACTTGCCTACCGCATCAGGGTTTAACCCTTCGGTAGCCATTAATACAAAATTGTCTTGGCTGTAGTCGGCAAAATAAATAGAGCAGCACTGGGTTTTCATGGCGTCTTTCACCATTTGCACAAAGCACACTAAAGCAGTGTCTAAATTCGCTTGTTGCGATACAGACTCAGCAATAGATCTTAGTGTTGCCAGCATGTCCTGCTCCTTTATTTTATTATAAAGTTATTACCTTTTACTTCGCCAATGGTCTTTATGGTGTTCTCTTTTATTAAAGGGCATAGCAAAAGGAGCAAACTCCTTCATTACACGTCGGTAAACATCCCGTTTAAACGACACAACCTGCCTAACAGGGTACCAGTAACTCACCCAACGCCAATCATCAAACTCTGGGTGATGAGTTTTAAGTAAGTTTACATCTTCATCTTTACAACGAAGTTTCAGTAAAAACCATTTTTGTTTTTGCCCAATACACACCGGACTTGAGTCGCGACGAATTAATCGTTTGGGTAATTTATAGCGTAACCAATGTTTTGAACTTGCGACAATTTCTACATCTTCTGGTCGCAGTCCGACCTCTTCGTGTAATTCACGGTACATAGTTTGTTCTGGTGTTTCACCATCATCAACACCGCCTTGGGGAAATTGCCAAGAGTGCTGACCGTAGCGTCTGGCCCAAAATACTTGTCCCTGATTATTGCAAATTACAATTCCGACATTGGCACGAAAACCTTCGGCATCAATCACCTTAGTGCCTCATTTGTAAGTCGATTTTTAATGATTGTTCCACATTAGTCGCAATACGGCAAACACTATTATAGACAAGCCTACGGGTGAATGACGTTTATGCTTTAACCCAGTAGATAAAACATACAGATGAGAGCAATAAATTTTAAAAAAATGTGCAAAAGCTATTGCAGTTATTGTTTTACTCTAGTTACTCACAGTTTGTGCATAACTTTTAAAAAACACGTTCATTTTGCAAACAAATCCACAATATAAGATCTAAAACGTGTTGTTCTCCACAGATTCTGTGGATAAACATGTTCATATAGTTGTATTTATCCCATTAACTTTTAAAACGACCAATACGAACAAAACTTACAAACTAAAAAAAACCAAGTTAGTCAGTAACTTAACGAGTTATCCATAATTTTAACTATGTACAAAATTAACACACCACAACAGCGAACAAAAAACACACAAACCTAAAGATATCCACGGCTTAGCTGTTTTGCTATCATGGCAGTGGTATTTATTCAACTAAAATTAATATTATGCGCCCAACTAAACCACTTTCAATTAATGATCTTACTCAACGTGTAAACAGTATTGCTGGCCTTACGCTTGGGCAGCTTGCTGAACAATATAACTTTAAAACCCCTGACGACTTATTAAGAGAAAAAGGCTGGACGGGGCAATTAATTGAATACGTATTAGGTGCAACCGCGGGTTCTAAACCCCTCCCCGACTTTGAAGATTTGGGTATTGAACTTAAAACGCTGCCTATTTCTTATAAAGGCAAACCTCTTGAAACCACCTTTGTATCTGTAACGCCACTAATAAATGTAACCGGCATGACATGGCACACTAGTGCGGTTCGTAAAAAGCTTAACCATGTTTTATGGCTTCCAGTTTTAAGCGAGCGTGATATCGCACCGTTTAATAGAACCATAGGCAGCGGCTTTTTATGGCAACCCACGCCCGAGCAAGATGCAAAACTACAGCGAGATTGGGAAGAACAAATGGAGTTGATTGCGCTTGGTAGGGTTGATGAAATATCAGGCCATTTAGGCGATGCAATGCAAATTCGTCCAAAAGCCGCGAATAGCAAAATTGTGACCGATGCTATTGGCCCAAACGGGCAAATAATAAAAACCCTGCCCCGTGGCTTTTATCTAAAAACCTGTTTTACAGGTGACATTTTAAAGCAGCAATTCACTTTGTGAGCATTTTATTATCAGGGACTTCGTTGAGCACTTTGTTAATAACGTAAAACAAATGAAATAGACCTAAAAGAATATTCACAAATGTCAAAACCAAACTCAAACCTATACTACTTCTGTCTCTTATACACATCTGACGCTGCCGACGAAGAGGATAGTGTAGAT